>Ga0256843_1001601_pt1 | contig 17611 bp, 13 predicted proteins | sample AlvinellametaG_FD_191572 | JGI IMG/M metagenome (GOLD analysis project Ga0256843, IMG submission 191572) | Pompeii worm associated microbial communities from hydrothermal vent at the East Pacific Rise, Pacific Ocean - Alvinella | ecosystem: Host-associated > Annelida > Integument > Unclassified ... | reverse complement strand
CATCATCAGACTTTAGTCCGCTAAACTCTCCACTATCATATAAAACATCATTTTCATCTATAACTTCTTTTATAGGAAGATCATATTTTTTGGCAAACTCCATATCTCTTTCATCATGAGCTGGTACTGCCATAACTGCACCACTTCCATAACTGCTAAGTACAAAGTTTGCAACCCATACTGGTATCTCTTCTTTTGTTAGGGGGTGTATAACAGTTATACCAAGTTCTACACCCTCTTTATCAGCTTGATTTCTATCTCTTTCACTTTGGTTTTGGATAGAAAGTATTTTACTTTTTTTATCATCATCTAAAAGATTATTTTGGATCATATAGTTTACTATCGGATGTTCGGCTGCAAGTGCTGTGTATTTTACACCATATATAGTATCAGGTCTTGTAGTAAAAACTTCAAACACATCAAACTGACTGTTTAAAAGTTCTTTTGAACTATCACTTAAACTAAATGCAAACTCCAAACCTTCACTTCTACCTATCCAGTTTTCCTGCATAGTAAGAACCTGTTTTGGCCAACCTTTTTCAAGAGTTTTAAGATCTTCCAAAAGCTCTTTTGCATACTTTGTGATGGCGATATAGTATGAAGGCATCTCTTTTTGTTCTACTTCATTGTCGCATCTCCAGCAACACCCCTCAACTACTTGCTCATTTGCCAAAACTGTATGGCAACTTTCACACCAGTTAACTTGAGCTTTTTCCTGATATAAAAGTCCACTTTCATACATCTTTATCAAAAACTCTTGTTCAAACTTAGTATATAGCGGATCACTAGTTGCAAACTCTCTTTTTTTAGAAAAAGAAAGTCCTAAACTTTCAAGTTCACCTCTCATATAGTCTATATTTTCATAAGTCCACTTTTTTGGATGAAGCTTATGTTTTATCGCTGCATTTTCTGCTGGCATACCAAAACTATCCCATCCTATTGGATGAAGGACATTGTATCCTTGTTTTCTATAGTATCTAGCAAATGCATCACCTATAGAATAGTTTCTAACATGCCCCATATGTATCCTACCACTAGGATATGGAAACATACTCAATATATACTTTTTCTTCTTTTCATAAGAGTTCTCTGGTTCAAAAACTCCATCTTCATCCCAAATCTTTTGCCATTTTTTTTCAATCTCACTTGGATTGTACTGCATAAAATAAACCTTCCTTAAATTTTATATATCTAAAAATCATCTTTTGTTTTACTAGCTTCAATAAGCACCAAACTCATAGAAAAAATATTTGCCAACATTCCGCCTATAGCCATCGCAACTGCTGCTTCTACATCATGAGCTAAAACTTCATATAAAAATGCTGGTATAAGATGCAGATCTGCAACAAGTGATGATGCAAAAAGTTCAGCTGATAGAACATTTTTAACACCTATTTTTAAAAGTGTTGAAACTAAGTTGATACTAGCAGCTATGAAAAGTGCTATAGAGTTGTGGTCATAAAGATAACCAGCTGTTGTTGTCAAACTCATCAATGCAAAAAATACATAGGTAACTTTACCCCAATTCATGATCAGACCTTTTGTTTTTGCGGTATTTTATCGAAAAATTGTTAAGTATTTATTTTTTAAGCTTTTGAATTTTTTAATTATTCACTAATCATGAAAAAACAGCACTTTATTTTAAGTAAATAAAAAATTTTATTTAAAATTTAATTTTTGTTTACCCTTTTTTGGATAAAATTCCTGATATTTTAAAAAGGATATACCTTGAATATAATAATAGCTGGAGCTGGTAAAGTTGGCTTTAATCTGGCAAAAACTTTATCTATAGGACACAATGTCATAATCATAGATAAAAACAAAGAAGCACTTGACAGGATAAGTGAAAGTTTAGATATACTGCCCTACTTTGGGGATATCAAAGATCCAAGAACTTATGAGAACTTTGAACAAACACCAATAGATCTGTTTATAGCTGTTACAAACTTAGATGAAGCAAATATCATATCATCTTTGGTTGTAGAAGATATTCTTGATATAGGTAAAAAATTTGTAAGACTGCAAAATGAATACTATGAACACAGTAATATAAAAGAAAAGCTAAATATCTACAAACTGATATTCCCTTCTAAAATCAGTTCAAATAATATTACTGCTTTATTAAAATATCCAAAAATAAACAATATCAAAAACTTTAAATACACAGACTATAAAGTAGTTTCTATATTTTGTGCAAAAGATAAAATAGAAGACGAAGAGCTTGAGTTTATAAAAGACCATATAATAGGTATAGAAAAAAATGGAACTTTTTCTATAAACAACACAGATGATATCCAAAAAGGAGATCTTATCTATGTAATAACACAAGAAGAAGATATACCAAAGATATGTGATATATTTGATGGTGATTCACTTGATGAGATAAAAAACTGTGTTATATTTGGAGGAAGTGAACTTGGTATCAATATAGCCAAGATTTTAGTAGAAAACAAAAAAGATGTTAAGCTTATAGAAAAAGATATCAACTTATGTAACAAGGCTGAAGAAGTACTAGAGGGTAAAGTACATATCATAAACTCAAAATACCAAAATGAAGAACTTTTTATAGATGAAAACTTAGATAAAGCTGACATCTGTATCTCTACATATAAAGATGATGAGTACAATATCATAAAATGTATAGAAGCAAAGGAGTTTGGGATACCAAAAGTAGTAGCTATAAATAATGAAAGCGAATACTACAACCTTATGCATAGAGTCGGTATCATTGCGTTAAGAGGTGAGAAGATAAGTGCTTATCACACAATCATAGAGCATATAAACAACTCTAAAATCATACTAGAAAAATTCTTCTGTGGCGGGAAGGGTGTTGTCTTTTTAAGAAAAATCTTTGAAAACTCAAAATTGATAGGAAAAAACTTATCTAACCCTTCTATACCGGAGAGTAGATTTTATCTTATAAGAGGTGAAAAAATGGAACTTTTAGATGAAATTGTTTTAGAAGAAAATGACATAGTTATAGCTATAACACTAACTGAAAATATGCCAAAAGTAAAGACTTGGATCTATGAACTATAAAAGTATTATAAAAACATTAGCTATCATCTTTTTGATAGTATCTTTGTTTTTCAGTAGTGAGCTTTTGATAGGTTATATATATGATGAAGAGATAAAAAAGTTGTTTTACTATATAACAGCTCTTTTTTTATCAAACTCATTTATACTTTTACTTTTAAGAAAACATAAAATAAACTTAAAAGTAAAGGAGAGTATTTTAACAGTAAACTTTTTATGGATACTTTTAGGTATCTTTGGAGGGATACCTCTATATCTATATACCAACATCTCTTTTGCATCTGCATTTTTTGAAGCTGTTAGTGGATTTACAACAACTGGTGCTACTATATATAAAGATATAGAGTCTCTGCCACACTTGATACTTTTTCACCGTTCACTTATGCATTGGCTTGGTGGTATGGGTGTTATCGTTTTGAGTATAGGACTTTTATCTATGATAAACCCAACAGGAGGTTTATCCCTTTTTAAAGCAGAATCAACCGGTATAGGTATAGATAAGATAACACCAAAGATAAAAGATACCGCAAAAAGTTTATGGATAGTATATCTTGTACTTACTCTTTTGGATATGCTTCTTCTTTTTATGTTTGGGATGAACTGGTTTGATGCTATAAATCATGCTTTTTCTACTATCTCTACAGGTGGTTTTTCTACCAAAAACGCCTCTTTGGGGTATTGGTCAAACGATGGTATCATATGGACGACTACTATCTTTATGATGCTTTCTGGTGTAAACTTTTTAGCTCATATAAAACTTTTTCACCAAGACTCTTCAGGATATAAAAGTGAAGAGGTAAAGTGGTACTTTTTGATATTTTTCATACTAAGTATATCTCTTAGTTATTATCACTATCAAGTAGCACAAGATAGTGTGTTTCATAGTATAAAACACTCCTTTTTTACTATAGCATCCGTCATGACTACTACTGGTTTTGCGACAGTTGACTATGGACTGTGGAGTCATGGAAGTATCGCACTTATATTTTTGGCTATGTTTATAGGAGGAAATGCAGGAAGTACCGCTGGAGGAGTGAAAGTTATAAGATATGTTATCATCTTTAAAACAGTTTTTAGTGAACTAAAAAAAATACTACATCCATCATCTTTGATATCTGTTTTTATAGATGGAAGCAAAGTTGCACAAAGGATTTTATCTTTGGTTTTTGTCTTCTTTTTCTTATACTTATCTACAGTTATAGCAGTTACCATATACATATATCTACAAGGATATGACACTATGACTGCTATATCTGGTGCATTGGCTATGGTTGGAAATATTGGTCCTGGATTTGCCAAGGTAGATCCTGCTTCAAACTTTTCATTTTTTAGTGATACAGATAAAGTTGTTCTAGCTATATCTATGATCATAGGAAGACTTGAGTGTTTTACTGTTTTTGTTTTGTTTAGTAAAGAGTTTTGGAAAAAGTTTTGATGCAAGAGTACATACTTTTTGGTTTTATAACTTTTTTACTCTCTATTATATTTTCTATGGGAGGAGCTGGAGCTGGAGTAGCTCTTATACCTGTTTTAAACTTTTTGGGACTAAACTTTACTGTTGCTAAAGCTGTTGGTCTTTTTGCTGGAGCTTCCACTACTATCACTTCTAGTATCATGAATATAAAAAGAAAAGTTTTAGACTTTTCTTTTGCTCTGCCTATAGCATCTATGATGCTTATCTTTGCACCTATTGGAGCATATATAAGTAAATATTTTAACGAAGATATTGTCAAGTTTTTATTTATGCTTATGCTGTTTTATAGTGCAAGTATGATGATGTTTGGAAAGAAAAAAGCCCTTGTAAAGATACAAAGTAAAGCTGTACTGTTTTTTATAGGTGCATTTGTTGGTTTTTTGGCAGGTCTTCTTGGAGTTGGAGGAGGAAACATCCTTATACCTCTGCTTGTCCTTTTGGGATTTGAACCTAAAAAAGTAGCAGTTACAGTTAGTTTTGTTGTACCTTTTTCAGCACTAGGTTCGTTTTTTACATATGCTAGTTATACTCCACTTGATTTTAAACTTTTAGCTGTAATATCTATCTCAGCTATATTAGGTGGTTTTATCGGAAATCACCTTATGCACTTTAAACTTGAACAAAAACATATCAAAAAGTTGATGGCTATTATACTCTACTTTCTAGCTTTAAAACTTCTGTATTATTTCATATCTTGATATTACAGCTTAAATATAAAAAACTTTATCTACTGTAAACTTTAACAAATATTCTGTATAAATTAAGCTTATATGTTTTATAATGACCGTTAGTCAGTTTAAAGGATAAATTTGCCTAAAATAATAGACATAGAAAAAAAAAGAGAAGATATAGCAAAAAAGAGTATTGATCTAGTACTCAATAAAGGCTTTTGCAACATAACAGTTTCAGAAGTAGCTTCTTGTGCAAACATTGCAAAAGGAAGTATATATAACTATTTTAACTCTAAAGAGGATATTATCTATGAGATTATCAAGGCTGAGTATAAAGACTACGATAAAGAGGTAGAACAAGAGATAAAAAAAGCTTCCTCTATCAAAGAAAAAGTCTTGGCACTTTTTAAACTTTGTATATCAAGTGATAAAAAGGATGAACAAAGAAGAAAACTCTATAGAGAGTTTGTATCAATATGTTTAAATCAATCCGAATGCGATATGATTGATTTTAAAAAATCAATAAAAATAAAATATATTGAATGGCTTAAAAAAATACTTTTAGAAGGAGAGAAAAAAGGTTTGTTAAAAAAAGGAAGTGAAAGATTTTCACAAGGACTGTTTGTCATGGCAGAAGGTATTATACTACTAGCTGATCATGATAGCAGTATATTGACTGGGTGTATAGATGAACTGTTTAAAATGATAGAAAAAAATGAGGAGGAAATATGAAAAGAAGTATTGTGATACTTACTTTGCCTATACTTTTGGCAGCAAGAACAGTAAGTTTTAATCAAGCTTTATCAGAAGCTGAACAAAACAATATAGAACTAAAAGCAAAATCATACGATGTGGAACTTGCTAGAGAGAGTATAAAAGAGCCTGGTGCTTACAAAAAAGGTACTTTGACTTTTAACGAAACTATATCAAGAACAAACAATGCAGGTTATGTTTTTGGTATGAAAATGGCTTCAAGAGAGGCTAACTTTGGGGATTTTGGATTTAGTGATTTTTTAGGTGGAGTCGGTCAAGCTTTGGGATACTCAAGTAACTTTGATCAGTTTAAAGCTATGATGACAAATCCAGCAATGGCTGGACAACTTTTATCAACTGAGCCTGATGACTTAAACTACCCAGATGCTAGAAACAACTTTGAAACAAAGTTTGTTTATGAGATTCCTCTTTTTACAGGATATAAACTGGAAAATGCAAAAACTATGGCTGAACTCCAACTAAAAGCAAAAATAGCTAAGTTCTCTCATGATAAAAAAAGACTTGGACTTGAAGTGTTAAAAGCATACAATGGTGCCGTTACAGCTAAAAGATTTATACAGATGACAAAAGATGCTACAAAAATAGCAAAACATTTCCAAGAGATGGCTCAAGATCTTTATGATAGTGGGCTAACAAGATATATAGATGTTGAACAGGCTAAAATGGCTGCTTACTCTATCAGTACAAAAACTAAAGAAGCGAAAACACAGTATAAACTGGCTTTGGCTTATCTTAGATTTTTAACATCTGATCATAGTATCAAAGGTGTAAAAGGTATGAAAAATTTTAAATTTTCTACTTTAAACCTTAAAAAACTGCAAACTCTTGCACTTACTCAAAGAGATGATCTTGAGTGGATGGAGAAAAATGCTCAAACTATGAAAACAAAAATAGCATATGAAAGTAGTGATGAACTGCCAACAATAGGAGCTCATGGAGAGTATGGATTTAACGATGATACACCAACTGTTGGACTAAACAAAGACTACTATCTTGTTGCTGTAGGATTAAAACAAAAGCTTTTTGACGGTGAACTAACAAAGATAAAAAAGCAAAAAGCAAAGATAGAGTATATGAAGATTTTAGAGTATCAAAAGATGATGAAAGATGGTATCAAATTAGAGGTAGAAAAAAATCTAAAAGATCTTTTAACTCAGTCAAAAACTTTAAAAGAGAAACAAAAAACTGAAAAGATGGCAAAAAATATACTAAAAGAGATGGAAGATATATATAGAAACAATTTAAAGTTTAGAACAAATATGACATATCTTCTTTTTAGTTTTGGAAATATGCTTCAAGCAGAAGCAGATACAATCATCTCAGCTTATAACAAAAGTGTAACTGCTGCTAAGTTAAAACTAGCAATCGGTAATTCATTAGGAGAATAAAATATGAGTCATAAACACGAAGAACATAAGATGAACTTAAACATAGCAGGTAAACTTGCTAAAGGTTTTATAGAACATCCACTTACCTTCATACTTTTTACAACTATTTTGGCACTTGGAGTTCTTACAATACAACTTATGCCAAGAGAGGAAAATCCTCAGATAAAAGTTGCAGGTGGAGCTATCATAGTTCCACTTCCTGGGGCTAAAGCTGATGAAGTACAAAAAGTTGTTATAGAACCGCTGGAAGAAAAGATAAGACAGATAAAAGGTGTAGAAAATATTTTTTCTGTAGCAAAAGACAGTATGGGTATAGTTCAAGTTCAGTACTATATAGGACAAGAACAGTATATATCAGATCTAAAACTATATGACAGGATCATAAAAAATATGGATCTACTACCTAAACAAGCTATGACACCTATCATAAAAACTATGGATATAGATGTTGATATACCTGTTGCATCTATAGCCTTTTATTCAACCGATCCTGATAAGATGCCTATGACTGAACTATACAAAGTTGTAGATAGACTAGGTCATGATATAAATGATATAGACAATGTAGCACAAGTTGATCTAAAAGGTGAAAGAAAAGAGCAGATAAACATCTTGCTTGACTGTAAAAAATTACAAAAATATGAGATAACTTTTGGTCAAGTTGCACATGCTTTAACAAATATCACTTTTGAACTGCCTAAGATGAAAGCTGATACAAAAGATGGAGACTATATCATACTAAGAGTTGCAAATAGTGTAAAAAATGTTAGTGATGTAGCAAATATCATCATAGACTCATATAACGGGAAACCTGTATATTTAAAAGATTTAGGAAAAGTAGAAAAAGGTATAGATATACAAAACAAAAAAAGAGCTTATATAAAAACAAAAGAAAATGGTTTAAAATCCAAAGAGATCCCTCAGATAACTATGACTATATCTAAACTAAAAGGTGCAAATACTGTAACAATCAATAAAACTCTTTTTAAATATCTTGAGAGCAGAAAAGATGAACTAAGTAAACAACATATAGGATATGTGATAACCAGAGATGATGGTTATACTGCAAATCATGCTGTAAATGAGTTGATCTTTCACTTAGAAATATCAGTTTTGATTATCGCAATATTGTTGGTATTTACTCTTGGATTTAAAGAGGCTGTTATTGTTTCACTAACTGTTCCAATGATCTTAGCACTTACTTTATTTACAGGATTTATGTTAGGAGAGACTATCAACCGTATTACATTATTTGCTCTGTTATTGAGTCTTGGTCTTTTAGTTGATGCTGCTATCATAGTTATAGAAAATATACACAGACATATGCATTCACCTGAAAACAACCACAGAAGTCTAAAATATATAGCTATAAATGCAACAAATGAGATAGGAAATCCAACCAATATAGCAACTATAGCTATCATACTTACATTTTTACCTATGTTCTTGGTTGGAGGTATGATGGGACAGTTTATGCATCCACTACCTGTATTTGTGCCTATTGCACTAATATATTCACTAGTGATTGCATATATGTTTACACCATATTTTGTAACAAAATTTTTGAAAAAGAAGGAGCATTAGTATGCTTACAAAGATAATAGAATCTATACTAGAAAGTAAATTTAAAAAATTTTTAGTGTATATCATAACACTTGCTATGTTTGCTGGAGCTATTTGGATGCTACCTGCTAAACTAGTAAAAGCTAAGATGCTTCCGGGAAAAGACAGTAACACTTTTTCTGTATATGTAGATCTACCTAAGGGAAAATCTTTAAAAAGAACCAAAGAGGTAACTGAATGTATAACAGATCTTTTACAAAAAGAGGATGAAGTTATCAGTAGTTCTGTCTTTTTAAGTGAAGGTCTTCCACTTGACTTTGCTGGTATGGTAAAAGGAAGTGCTATGAAGATGGGACAAAATGAAGCTGAAATCATGGTAAACATCAAAAAAGCTCACGAAAGAAAAGAAAAAAGTTTTGAGTTAGTACACAGAATAAGACCCATCATACAAAAAGCTTGTAGTAAATATGATGCTAACATCAAATTTATAGAGTTACCAGCTGGGCCTCCAACTCTTGCAGACATCGTTGCTGAGATTTATGGTGGAAAAGATTTTAAAAGCAGACGTGCATTTGCTAAAAAAATAGCAAAAGTTTTTCATGATCAAAAAAGTTTAGTTGATATAGATGTTTTAGCAGATGAAGACACTTGGGAATACTCTCTAGTACTAAACAAAAACAAGATCATAGAAAGTGGTATAACACTAGAACAAGTTAAAAAAGTTTTATATACAGCTTTTGAAGGTGCTGTTATAGGAGTTATAAATAGTGCAAATTCTGAAAGCCAAATACCTTTGTTTTTAAAACTAGGTAAAGGAAGACTTATAAATGATGAAGAAAAGATAAAGAGCATTATGGATAAACTTGCTAACTTAAAGCTTATGAACCCTAACGGACTTAGGATTCCTGCTTTAAAGTTTATCAAAGTTGTAAAAAAACCTGAAGCACCATCTATAACATCAAAAAATCTACACCCTATGATAAATGTCATAGCAACAGCAGATGAAGAGAGTTCTATATATCCTCTTTTGGATGCAAGAGATGAAATGCTAAAAGATTTTACTAAAGACTATATCGTAACTCCCGGTAAGTTTTTAAATCTTCATTTTAAAGATAAAAAAACAGGTGAAGAGTTTGATCTTATCTGGGATGGAGAGTTAAAAGTTACTATAGATACATTTATAGATCTTGGTATCGCTTTTATAGGTGCTTTGGTTCTTATATATCTGCTTATGGTTGTTTACTATAAAAGATTTTCACTTGCTGGAGCAATACTTATGGCAAGTTTCCTATCACTTATCGGTGTTATAGTAGCTCACTATGTTATGGATCAGTTTACTCCTCATACTTTTTATCTGACAGCTACATCACTTATAGGTTATATAGGTTTGATTGGTATCAATGCAAGAAACTCTCTACTGATCGTTGACTTTTCAAAACAGCTTATGCAACAAAAACACTATCATGCTAACAAAGCTATAGCAGTAGCTACTGCAACAAGAGCTAAGCCGATACTTTTAACTGTATTAGCTATCGTTTTTGCAAGTAGTTTGTTGGCTACTGATGCTGTATTTGGTGGTCTTGGTGTTGCACTAATAGGTGGTACACTCTTTGCATACCTAACATCACTCTTTTTCGTACCATGTTCTATACAAAACTCTCTTAAAAAGATAGAAAAAGAAGAAATAAATAATCAAGAAGAAGAGTAAAAAAAATACCCTCATTAGTTTGAGGGTATTTTTAAAAAATCAAAAGTAAGTTTTAACTTATATTTTAGCGTAAGCTACCCACTTACACTCTTGGATATCTGATAGTTTGTTGATAATATCTTTGTTTATGTTATCTTCAACAAGAACTACTGCTATAGCACTTCCTTTACCATCACTTCCTAGTCTAAAGTCGATAATATTGATACTATTTTCTGCCAAAGCAAGACTTAATTTTGCGATAACACCTGGTTTATCATCATTTTTAAAGAATATCATCTTGCCTTTTGGTTTAAAGTCAAGTTGGATAGAGTTGATATTTACTATTTTTTGAATATTTTCATCAAATACAGTTCCACCTATAGTTATACTATCACTTTCAGTAACTATAGTTATCTCTATTTTGTTTTTATAGCCACTTGAGTTTTCACTTATAGTTGTATTTACTTCTATATTTTGCTCATCTGCTACAAACTTTGCGTTAACATAGTTTATCTTTTCTCCCAAAGACTCTTTTAAAGCACCTACTATTGCAAAAGTTTGTAAAGAGTCAGCATACTCACTTATTTCACCTTCTGCTTTTATGTTTAAACTTTTTATATGTCCTTTATTTATCTGTGCTCCAAGATATGCAAGTTTTTGCATAAGCTCAAGATAACTTTTAAACTGATCTGGAGTTGCATTTGCATCTATTGGAAGATTTAGTGCATTTGGATATGCTATACCTCTAGCTGCACTTATAGCTGCTTCTGCTGCTTGTTCAGCTATCCTTTCTTGGGATTCTAAAGTATTTGCACCAAGATGTGGAGTTGCTGTTAAGTTTTCAAGATCCAAAAGTTTATGACTAGTTGCTGGTTCTTTGTTGAAAACATCTATACCACAGTATGCAACTTTACCACTTTTTAGTGCTTCATATAGATCATCTTCATTGTAAAGTCCACCACGAGCTACATTTATAAGTCTAACTCCATCTTTCATCTTTGATATCTCTTTTGAAGTTATCATGTTTATAGTCTCTTCTGTTTTTGGAGTATGTATAGTGATAATATCACAAGCTAGTATATCTTCAAAGTTTTTAGTATAACTTACTCCCATATTTATAGCTTTTGATGGATCTATGTAGGGATCATATGTAACTACTTCCATATCAAAAGAGAGTGCTCTTTTTGCTACTCTACTACCTATATTTCCAAAACCTATGATTCCAAGTTTTTTTCCCATAAGCTCTAGTCCATACCATTTTTCTCTTTTCCATACTCTTTCAACTTTTAAGTGATTTGCAGAGTTTGTAAAGTTTCTTTGAGCATTTAAGATATGCATCATAGTCATTTCAACTGCTGCTATAGTGTTTGCTGTAGGTACATTCATCACTATGATACCTTTTTTACTACAGCCTTCTATATCAACATTGTCAACACCAACTCCAGCTCTTACAACTGCTTTTAGGTTTTGTACAGCAGATAAAAACTTATCATCTACATCAGTAGAACTTCTTGTTATCGTTACATCAGCATCTTTGATGATATCTAAAAGTTTTGTTTTATCCTCTTTTGAAGCATCTATATACTCTATATCCTCTGCTTCACTCAAAACATCAAATGCTTTTTTATGTAAAGCATCACACACAACTATCTTTTTTTTCATTTTTTCCCCTTATATTTTTAGCTTATATATAACAACTGGATAGGCAAATTTTTGGTTATTCTTAGAAATCTTATCTATCCATCCATAATCTTTTGATTTTGGAAGATTGTTATAGGTATTTATATCATCATCTATGTTTAGAGAGATATTTGAAGGTTTTGTATATTTAAAAAGGGCTACCATAAAGATAGATAGCCCTATAAAAAGAGTTATAAAAAAGAGGTATATTTCAGATTTTTTCATCTTATACCTTTATAACTCCTATTTTTTTAATTGATCAGAGATTATATCACCTAAAGTTGTTCTGTCATCATTGTTAAACTCGCTCAATGCTTGTTTTTCTTTTATTCTGTTAACTTTTTTAGCTGATAGTCTTATTCTGTTTTTCTCACTGTCTATGAAAACTATAGCAGCTTCTAACTCTTCACCGATCTCTATCTCATCAGCACTTTTTGTTAAATCTTCATGTCTTATCAGTGCATCAACACCATCTTCTATCTCTACAAATACACCAAAATCTTTTTTATCTCTTACTTTTACAGTTAAGATATCATTGTTTGAGTGATTTTTAGCAAATCTTTGAATAGGAGACTCTTCTAACTCTTTTTTACTTAGTGAGATATTTTCTTTATCATGATCTATTTTTATGATCTTAACTTCTACTTCATCTCCAACTTTTAAAAGCTCTTTACATTTAGCTCCTCTATCCCAAGATACATCTTCGTTGTGTAAAAGTCCCTCTACTGAGTCTATTTTAACAAAAGCACCAAAAGCAGTTACAGTTGTAACAACACCTTTTACAACATCACCTACTTTATATTTTGACTTAAACTCATCAAATGGTTTAGGAAGAAGATTTTTAAGACTTACTCTAAGTTTTCTTTTTTCAAAATCAAGCTCAACTATCTCTGCATCTATCTCTTGATCTACTTCTAAGTAATCTTTTGGATGTTTTATGTTTTTATCCCAAGAGATTTCACTTACATGCAAGAAACCTTCTATGTCATTTCCAAGATCTACAAATACACCATAAGGCTCTATGTTTGATACTACAACTTTTACAGCATCTCCAACTTCAAGTTGCTCTTTTAACTCATCCCAAGGATCTGGTTGAGCTGCTTTTATAGATAGTGAAAGATGTCTTTTTGCCTCATCATAGCTTATAGGTTTAACCATAACCTCTTCACCTTCTTGATAGTGTTTTGCAGGGTTAACTGGTCCTTTGTAACTTATCTCACTATAGTGAACAAGTCCATCCATACCACCTACATCAACAAACATACCATAGCTTGTGATTTTTTTGATAACACCTCTTACTGGCTCATCATTTTTAAGTAGTTCTTCTACTATCTCTTTTCTTTTTTCTTTATCTGCTTCTATAAGTACTTTTCTTGATATTACTATTGATTTACTGTCTTTATCAACTTTTATAACTTTAGCTTTTACTTTTTTACCTATCAAAGACTTGCTGTCTTTTAGATATGCTTGACTTCTTGGCATAAAGTATTCAAGATTTTCATCATCTTCAACAATATAACCACCTTTGTTTTTACCAACGATAGTTCCGTTTACTATATACTCTTGGTTTTCATCATAACTGTTTAAAAACTCTTCTACTTTTTTTGCTTTTAAAGCTTTTTTATATGAAAGATAAGGTCTTTCGTTTTTATAACCATTTATAGCAACAGTTATCTCATCACCTACATTAAATATAAGATTACCTTCTTTGTCAGTTATCTCACTTTTATATAGTAAACCTTCCTGTTTTTTGCCAACATCAACTAAGATACTATCTTCATCATCTTTTATAGATACTATCTTACCAGTTACTATACTACCACCTTTGTCAGACTTAACTGACTCTTCAAACATTGCTGCGAAGTTATCTTCTTCACCTAAATCCATACTCTCTATCTCTGCCTTACTTAGAACTTTAGAGTTCACCTCACTAATCATTCTCTTCCTTTGTTAAAAAATTTTTTCTCATTATACACAAATTTCTTTTATTTTACTTATGATCTTCTCTATAATCCAATCAGGAGTAGAAGCTCCTGCACTTATACCACACAGTTTTTTACCATCAAACCACTTAGCTTGGAGTTCACTTTCGTTTTCTATGTGGTAACTATCATGGCATGAAAGTTTTGAAATATTGTATAACTCTTTTGTATTTGAAGAGTTTTTACCACCTATTATGATCATGATATCAGCTTCACTAGATAGTTCTCTAACTGCATCTTGATTTTCAAAAGTTGCGTTACAGATAGTGTTAAAAACTCTTACTTCTTTTGCATGATTTAAAAGATAACATACTACTTTTTCAAACTCACTTACTTTTTTAGTTGTTTGAGAAACTATGGCAACTTTTCTTTTGATATGTTTTTGTTGTAACTCTTCAACATTTGCTACAACTATCGCTTCGCTTGTACTATAACTTTTTACACCCTTTACCTCTGGATGCTTTTCATCTCCAAAGATAACTATCTGATATCCCTCTTCACTCATATTTTTAACTATATTTTGAGGATTTGTTACATATGGACAAGTGGCATTTACTATCTCTACATCCATCTCTTTTAAAACTTCCAAGTCCTGTTTTTCTATACCATGAGTTCTGATAACAGCTTTTTTGGTCGGGTTTGCTTGAAACTCTTTAAAATCTTTAGTAGTAGCTACATTAAAATCATTTTTAAGTCTGTTTATCTCTTCATTGTTATGGATAAGAGGTCCTATAGTAGAAGCATCTTTTAACTCTTCTGCTATCTTTATAGCTCTTTTTACACCAAAACAAAAACCGTAACTTTTTGCTAACTTAATCTCCACTTTTTACCTCACAAAAACTGTTTAATATCTCTACAAAGTTAGGAAATGAAGTTTTTATACACTCAACATCTTCCACTTTCATATTTGCCAAAGTTCCTGCTATCAAAAAACTCATAGCTATACGGTGATCTCCATAACTGTCAATAGTTGCACTTTTTAACTCTCCGCCTGTTATCTCATAACCATCTTCAAACTCTACTACATCTATACCACAAAGTTTTAAGTTATCTACAACTGTGCTTATCCTATCACTCTCTTTTACTCTAAGCTCTTTTGCTTGTCTTACTACACTTTTACCCTCTGCTACAGCCATAGCTATTGCTAAAGCTGGAAGTTCATCTATAAGCCAAGAGATATTTTCACTAACTTCTACTGCTTTTAACTTTGCACCTGTAACTTTTATATCTCCTATCGGTTCATATCTGTTATCTTTTTCTATAAACTCTACTTTGGCACCCATCTTTTGAAGTACTTTATATGCTTCTACTCTAGTTGAGTTTAGGGTTGTATTTTTTATAGTAACAGATGAGTTTTTATGGATAGCAGCTAAAACAGCAAAGAAAAAACCACTTGAAGGATCACTAGGAACTTCTATATCAAGTGGATTTAAAAAGTCATCCAAAGGAGAGATCTTTATATATTCATCATCTTTATCTATATTTGCACCCATACCTTTTAGCATTCTTTCTGTGTGATCACGACTTAACTCGTTTTCTTTATAAAAAGAGGGAGCTTTAGCTCTAAGTGCAGCCAAGATCATAGCACTTTTTACTTGTGCTGATGCTATAGGACTTTCATATCTAAAACCTTCAAGCTCCCCTCCTCTGATACTTAGAGGAGAAAGATTGCCCTCTTCTCTACCGTCTATCTTTGCACCTATACTTCTAAGAGGATTGGCAACTCTTTTCATGGGACGACGAGCCAGATACTCATCACCATGAAGCACAAAAAAGCCATTTAGTGAACTCAAAAATCCCATAAAAAGTCTTATAGCAGTTCCACTGTTACCACAGTCAAGTATATGTGGAGGTTCTTTTAACTCTTTTGGAGGGGTGATAGTAACATTTTTACCATCATTTTCTATCTTTGAACCTAAAAGTTTTACTATATTTAGAGAGTTAAGAGTATCTTCTGCTTGAAGATAGTTTTTTATATAAGATGGTTTATCACTAAGAAGAGAAAAGATCGCACATCTATGGGAGATAGACTTATCACTTGCTATAGAATCTATCTCTTTGTCAAAAGAAGTTGTAACTTTTTTAACCTCTATATAACTCATCTAAGCTCCAATCCAAGTTTGGAGTTTAATACTTTAACTATCTCATCCATAGCACTTTTGATATCACTATCTTCTAAAGTTTTACTCATATCTTGCAATACAAACCTTATAGTCATACTTTTTTTCTCTCCAAGTTCTTCACCCTCATATATATCTATAACATAATAGTTTTGAACAAGTGGTGGCATGTCTTTTTTAACAGCTTCTTTTATATCTTCAAAACTCATATCTTTTGGTATTAAAAATGAAAGATCTTTTTGAGATGCTTGAAATTTTGAGTAATCTTTAGCTTTTATAACTTTATATCGTAAACAGTCAAAATCCAACTCACAAATATATGTTGCTTTTAAATCATACTTCTTTTCAACTTCCAAATGAACTCTACCTACAAAACCAGCCTCTTTACCATCTATCATGATAGAAGCATATTCGTATGGATTGAAAAGTGTATTTTGTGGTTTTTGTTTTTTTAGTTCACATTTACCAACTATCGCAAACAAATCTTGTGCTATATCCTTAAAACTACACTCACTTGTATCACTAAGATATCCATCAACTTCTCTTTGCCCACTATAGATAAAACTAAATCTCTCTTTTTCAACTAAAGAGTTATCAACAACTTTTCCTAATTCAAAAAGTTTTATCCTTTTTCTACCTACTTTTGTATTTTTACTTGCTGATCTTATAAGGTTTAAACATATAGTAGTTCTAAGAGTATTTAGTTCATTTGTTATAGGATTTATGATATCTTTTTTATCATCAACAACATCAAATCCATAACTTTGTAGCTCCTCTTTGTTATCAAAAAAGTAACTGATACTTTCAAAGTACCCAAGTCCTACTGCTTTTGTTTTATAAAATCTTCTTTTTTTGATCTTTTCATAAGCTCCTATCTTAGGTCTTTCAAAAAACTTTAGAGGTTTTGCTTCGATATTATCTATACCAACTATTCTAACTATCTCTTCTATGATATCTTGAGGATTTTTTATATCACTTCTAAACAGAGGTACTTTTATCACATAAAACTCGCCTCTAAAATCAACATCAAATCCAAGTTTATTTAGGGTATTTATAACAAGTGTACTTTCTATCTCGTTTCCTATAAACTCATCAACAAAACTACTCTCAACCTGTATAACTCTTTCTTCAAAGTTATCTATAGTCTCTTCATATCCAGCGTAGATTCTGGCATTTGTTCCTATTTGTTCGGATAACTCTTTTAAACCAAACTCCAGATCACTTTCACTACCTCTG
>Ga0256843_1001600_pt1 | contig 17625 bp, 21 predicted proteins | sample AlvinellametaG_FD_191572 | JGI IMG/M metagenome (GOLD analysis project Ga0256843, IMG submission 191572) | Pompeii worm associated microbial communities from hydrothermal vent at the East Pacific Rise, Pacific Ocean - Alvinella | ecosystem: Host-associated > Annelida > Integument > Unclassified ... | reverse complement strand
CCATAGATACTTTTAGTACCCTTTGACCAACATAAAACCAAGTAGCAAAAATACCACTTACTGTAAAACCAAACGCAACTGCATCAGTATGCAGTGGACGAAGACGACTGAAGTTTGTGTATTCAGCTAAACCACTTCCTAAGATTGTATTTAATCCAGGGAATGCAAGCTCAAATGCAATAAATACACCGATAGACATACCAACGATTCCCAAAACAATCGTTGTAAGCATGAACATCTTTGCAACCGTATAGTCGTACTCTAATGGACGATTCTCCATATATAGCCTCCTTAAGATTCAAAGCAATAAGCCTCATAAGTATTTTGAAAACACTTATCAAACTAATCAACACTTGTATATTAGCAAGCTATACGTTTAAATAATCTTAATTGAGAGAGAAATAGGTAGAAAAATTATCTTTTTGTTTAATTTTGGAAATTTATTTGTACTTAAGATTTAAAAGTTTTATCGTCAAGTTAAGTAGCACTTATGATGCTACTTAATTTATCGTTTTATAAGAGAAAGAAATTCAGAAAAAATGTAAGCACTCTCTTTTGGTCCTGGAGATGCTTCAGGGTGATGCTGTACTGAAAATATTGGTGCATCATTATAACGCAGACCCTCAATTGTGTTATCAAAAAGATTTTTATGTGTTACTTCTGCTATCTCTGTGATATTATCAGGAACATTATAGTTGTGATTTTGAGCTGTGATCTCAACTAAACCTGTTTTTTCATTTTTTACAGGATGATTTCCACCATGGTGTCCAAATTTAAGTTTAAATGTATCATATCCATGTGAAATAGAGAGTAACTGATGCCCTAAACAGATACCAAACATGGGTATTTTTGCATCAATAAGTTTTTTTATTTGCTCTTGCTCACGCTTAAGTACAAGTGGATCACCAGGCCCATTTGAAAGAAATACACCATCAATAAGTTTGTTATTGTACTTTTCAATAAGGTCTTCTGCAATAAAATCATTTGGAACAACTTCAACATCAATTTTTGCGTGCACAAGCTCATTTAAAATATTACGTTTGACACCAAAATCAATTACTACTATTTTTGCTTCAGAAGCAGGTGCTTTGTCATACTCAAAAGCTCTATAGTTGTATGTGCTTGATGTATGTTTATAAGCCTCTTTTGTACTTACCTGCTCAATATAATTCACATCTTCAATACGTGGAGAATTCTCTAAAATCTTTTTTAACTCTTCTTTATCACTTATTTCAGTAGAGGCTATCATCATCATAGCACCTTCAGAGCGAAGCATTTTAGTAAGGTATCGTGTATCTAAATCACAAATCCCCATTACATTATATTTTTTTAAAAACTCTGAAAGTGAAGTCTCTGCTCTAAAATTAGAGTAACGATCATGATATTTTCGAACAATCATCCCTTTTGCGTGAGCAGCAAGAGACTCCATATCTTCATCATTGACACCAACATTACCGATCTCTGGCATTGTAAAAGTAACAAATTGACCAGCATATGATGGATCACTCATAATCTCTTGATAACCTGTCATAGAAGTATTAAACACTATCTCACCTACTTCAGTTTTATCAGCACCAAAACTTGATGCTTCTAAAAAAGTACCATTTTCCAAATATATCCAAGCTTTTTTTAAAGACTCCATACTTACTCCATTCCTCTTTTCATCAACTCTTCACGATAAAGCTTCTCATGTAAAATTTCAAACTCATCAGTACCTGGAATAAATTTACGTTTATATGAACGTATTTTATCCATCACTGCGTCTTCAATCTCCGAAGTATCCGCTAAAAATGATGTAATAGCATTATAAATAATATTTTTAACACGATTCTCATTCACATCAAAATGGATTAGATCCTCTTCATAAAGCTCATCTAAAATTTTATGTGCAATATCTGAAAAACGCTCTTCATAATCTAAAATAACATCAAATTGTGGTGCTAATTTTTTCTTAATCATAAAAAAGAGTTGCCGTTCATCAGCTAACATAAACTCAATCTCTTCTTCATTCTCTTCAAGGTATTCATTAACTTTCTCTTCTAAAGCCATCTCCCTTTTAATATTCTCTTCTAAGACCTTTTGAGCCTCATGTGCAACAGCCTCAAGACCTCGTGTAAGTGTCACAGAACCACTTTTAGCCAAGTCGATCGATATCTTGTTAGATATGTGGGGAATAGTTTTAAGTGAAATTTTCATGATGGCGACCCTGCTTATTTAATTTAAATTAAGGCATTTTACAATAAGTTAGGTAAAAATCTTATTAGAGATAAATTATTTTGATAGCAGGAGTGTTAATTCAGAGGCTTTTTGAGGATCCATTTTTGATAAAATTTTACCTACAATCTTTGGTTTAAGTGATTGTAAAATAGCTGCTGCCTCATTTTTATTCATATCAGAGAGTATATTTGCAGCAGAACCTGCTTTCATTTTAGCAAAAGTTTGAGCAATTTTACCCATCTTCGTAGATTTCAACTCCTCCAAAATCTTTTTATTTTCTTCTAACATTTTTTTAACAGCCTGCTCTTTTTGAGAGATTTCTTGTAGCTTTTTATCGACTTTTTCCTCTTTAGCTGTAAGTTTTGCCTCTTTTTGTTTCAGTAACTCTTCTGTCGCTGTTTTTAATGCTTCAAGAGACTGTTTTTGTTCATCGATTCTCTCTAATTCTACCAACAATTCACTCTTTCTCTCTTTAAAAATTTCAGTACATTCAAAAATTTTATCACTTGTTTGTAGACCAAACAATAAAGTATGAGCAAATATAAAAAAGTATAATAAACGCATTAGGATACTCGCTGAAATGTTGTTTTCTTTGTAAAGGTCATTAATGCTACTTCATCCAAATCTTTTGCTTCTTTTATTTTTTGTGCTTTTATTAACTTCTCTATCTCTTGAAGCTCTAGATATTTAAACTTTTCATATTCAATCATATCACGTTTTAATTGCTCTTGTGCCTTGAAAAGTTCTTGTTCTGCATATGCAACCCATTCTTCATTGTGAGATATGATAGATCGTTGAGAATCAAACAGTGTTCTTATTGCTAAAAATTCTGAAATAACACCATGGTTGGGGGAGGGTATATCTTGTAATTGCACCAAAGATTCACCTAAAGCCTCTTTGGCATTTTGTAAAAGTTTATTGGCATTTTGAACAACTCGTTCACTCTTTTGCATTGTATTTTTCTTTAAACTTACTAAAGAGCTAAAACGAGTCTTCATGCTTCTATCTTCCTTCTTTAGAGGATGATTGTATCATCTCTCTCCGGTGACGTTGAGATAATCCCAACCTTAGTCTGGCTAATCTCTTCAATTAGTTTAACATATTCTTGAGCAGTTTGAGGTAACTCTTCGAATTTTCTTGCACCTACTGAATTATCCCAACCCTTAAAAGTTTTATAAATCGGTTTTACATTTTCAAGATCAACTGGAAGATAATCAATCTCCTCTCCATTGTACTCATAAGCGACACAAACTTTTACTTCATCAAAACCATCAAGGACATCAAGCTTCATAAGTGCCAATTCATCACAACCGTTCAAACGACTTGCATAGCGAGTTGCCACTGCATCAAACCAACCACATCTTCTTGCACGGCCCGTTGTTGTTCCAAACTCATGTCCTTGTTCACCAAGACGTTTTCCATCCTCACCTAAATCTTCACTAGGAAATGGTCCATTACCAACACGAGTACAATACGCTTTAACAATTCCTGTCACTTTTCCTATATCTTTAGGATTGAGTCCAAGACCAGTACATGCCCCAGCACTTACTGTTGAAGAAGAAGTCACATATGGATATGTACCATGATCAATATCAAGCATAGTACCTTGAGCACCCTCTAAAAGTACACGTTTACCTTCACTATCAAGCGCACGCCATACCATCTGAGTCGTATCAGTGATAAAAGGAGCAAGCTTCTCTTTGTATTCAGTAAGTTCTGATAACAGATCCTCTTTTTTAGGAGCATACAGATCCATAACATCAAAAATAGGTTTGTTTTGCTCAAAATAATCTAAGATAGTTTGACACAGTTTTTCTGGATTTAAAAGTTCACCTACACGATGACCAATACGGTTAATCTTATCAGAGTATGCAGGCCCAATTCCTTTCCCTGTTGTACCGATCGCTTTATCACCTTTTAGGCGCTCTTTAGCCTGATCGATCATCGCGTGATATGAAAGGTTTAAATGTGCTTTATCAGATATATAAAGACGACCTTCAAGCCCTTCAAACTGCTCCATCTCTTTAATAATTGATGAAGGTGAAAGTACAACACCATTTCCTACAACATTGATAGCTTTAGGGTTGAGTACTCCTGAAGGGATAAGATGCAGTGCATATTTTACACCATCTACCCAGATAGTATGCCCAGCATTGTGTCCACCTTGGCTACGACATACCATATCATACTCTAATGCCAATTTATCAACAATTTTCCCTTTACCTTCATCACCCCATTGAATTCCAACGATTACATCTGCTTGATTTCTACTCATTTTATTTTCCCTCTTCTTCTAATGCTTCACATAGAGCATCTGTATATATTGCAAATCCGACTGATGTCAATTCACTGTTTTTATATCTTCCACCACGAGCATATACCTCATTATCGACTATACATCTAAAATAGAGTTCATCATAATAAAGCATTTTTGCATAGTACATCGGTGCTAAAACTGCATTATCACACGCTAGCTCTTCACAAAGTTCTTTCATCTTTTTTAACTCTTCAGCAATAGCTTCTGGAGCAATGGCAATGACCTCATCTACCTGATCTAAATGTTGTAGATAGACAAGTTTTGTAAGCCACTCTTCATTTAAGGAGATAAATTTATCAATGTTAATATGTCTAAAATCATCAATAGATAAACTTTCAAACATCGCGACAAGAAGTTGTGGTATCTTCATATTTGATATCTGTACCAAAGGCTTAAGCTCTAATCTATCAAAAATCTCCACTGCATGATTCATAACAGAAGCAAGGTTTTTCTCACCCATATACTCTACACCAACCTGATACTGTTCATTTGTCGGATAAGTAAATACAGGTTGGATATAAAACCATTTTTTCTGTGTTGTATTACGTCCTAAACGTTTTTCAATAATACGAACAACATCAATAGTAGAGTCGGCACGCAAAGAGAGTGAATTATTTTTTTCATCATTAAGACGAATAAGCTCACGCTCATCTGCAATTGATTTATGTTGGTGATAAGAAAAAACAGGTGTCACAATCTCTTCATATCCATTTGCATCAAGTACTGCACTTGCAGTTGTCTCGATATGACGCTTTAACTTTGCACTTTTACCAAAGTAGAGTTTCGAGCCGTTTGGAATCTCATGTTCTAATATCATCTATATCTCTTTTTTCTCTAAAGCAGTTTTAAAGTATGTCTCATTGTAAACTTTTGAAGCTACACCTGCATACTCCAAGCGTCCCATACGATGTAAAATCAGTTCAATTGCATTAACAACCCAGATAGATTCATATGGAGCGATCAGTCCCATCTGATTGATTCTAAATATCTTACCTTTTAAGTGATCCTGTCCACCTGCAACATTAACACCATACTCCTCTTTAAGAGCTGAGCGAATTTTTGATGCATCTTTATCATCAATCGTTGTCATGCTCTTAGCCGGAACTTTCGGATATGAGTGAAGACCGATTGCTTCAAGTGCTGCACGTGTTGCTTTTGCACGACGCGCTGTGTTGCAGTAAAGTACACCGAAACCACCCTCTTGTTTAATCGTCTCTAAAACTTCTAAAAGACCTATAATAAGTGTAGTTGCAGCAGTATATGCTGTAGTGTTTTGACGCTGTTTTTTAATCTCACTAGCTAAGTTAAGATAATACCCTCGTCCTTCACCAATCTTTTCAATTGCCGCATTACTAAGACCTAAGATCGCAAGTCCAGGAGGAAGCATCAATGCTTTTTGGCTTCCAGCGATCAGACAATCAATGTTAGCCACATCAATTCTCTCAACACCAACAGCAGTAATACCATCAGCAATAATCATAATATCAGGATTGATCTCTTTTACTGCAGCAGCCAACTCTTCAACAGGATGGCGAAGACCACCTGCACTCTCAGAGATCTGAACAGCGATAGCATCAATGTCAGAATTTGCTTTTACAGCGGCAACAACATCTTCAACACTTACCGGTGTATCCCACTCATTTTTAATCTCAACAGAACCAAGACCATGAGCCTTCGCTATCTTTCCAAAACGCTCACCGAACTTTCCAGAATTAACATTTAACAGTGTGTTATGACAGAGGTTAATAACTGCTGCTTCCATAGCACCTGTTCCGCTTGAAGCGATCATCACTACTTCATCTGTAGCAAAGAGTTCAAAAAGATGCTTACGCGTCTTTTCAAAGATAGCTTCAAATTCAGGTGTACGGTGATGCATTGTCTCATCAGCCATTGCATTTCTAACATTTTGTGGTACCGGTGTTGGTCCAGGAGTAAAAAGTAACATTGAGATTCCTATTTAATGTTTAATTTTAAAAAAACCTCGTATTATATCGAAATATGTTTAAATTTTAGATTTAAGGTAAAAAATGACACTATTTGATTCAACAATTTTAGGAATTATTGAAGGCTTTACCGAGTTTTTACCAATCTCCTCAACCGGGCATCTTATCGTAGCTTCCAAATTTCTAGGAATTGATCAAACAAATGTTACAAAAGCCTATGAAGTTATTATCCAGTTTGCTGCAATACTAGCAGTAGTACTCAACTATAAAGAAAAATTTACCCTTAAAAAAATTGAACTTTGGAAAAAACTCATCCTGGCATTTATCCCTATTGGAGTTGTTGGATTTGTATTTTCACATCAGATAAAAGAGCTCTTTAGTATCAATGTGGTTGCTATTATGTTCATTATTGGTGGTGTTGTTTTTTTAATAGTAGAGAAGTTTTATATTCCAAAAGAACGTTATTTGATTGACAATGTAGAACAAGTCTCTTATAAACAAGCATTTCTGATTGGTATTGCACAGATTTTTGCACTTATTCCAGGAACTTCACGTGCAGGTTCGAGTATCATTGGAGCACTTTTAGTTGGCCTTTCACGTAAAGCCAGTGCTGAATTTAGTTTCTTACTTGCCTTTCCTGTAATGAGTGCTGTCACAGGTTATGATCTTTTAAAACATTACCATGAATTTTCAGATGCTAATTTAGTGACACTGCTACTTGGTTTTGTTGTTGCTTTCATTGTCGCATTTATTACGATAAAGCTATTTTTAAAATTTTTAGAAAAATTTACATTTATTGCATTTGGTATATATAGAATTCTTTTTGGTCTTTTACTTTTACTATTTTTTCACTAAAAACTCACTAATGGCATAAATTTTGCTTGTGATCTTTTAACATACAAATGTTAAAGGAGATATCATGCAAAGTTTACGCAGATATAACGCCCATCTACATTTAGTTTTAGTAAAACTAGAAGACTCATTTTATGAGCTAAGCCGTAAGTTTTTATAATACTTTTAATACTTTTGAAGCAAGAGACAATGCTTTAGATCGATGCGACAACTCTTTTTTAATCCTATCATCTAGCTCTCCAAGTGTTTTATCGTATCCTATAGGTATAAACATAGGATCATATCCAAAACCACCATCACCTCGTGCCTCAGTTAAAGCTATACCATACATCCAGCCATGTACTGTTCGTTCTTTATCTTTTGTAACGATTGCAATTGCTGCTGTATAGTATGCGGATGAACTCTTTAATCCTTTTTCTTTTATAGCATCAATAAGCTTATAAAGATTATCTTTATCATTAGCATCTTCTCCAGCATAACGGGCACTATAAATCCCAGGATCACCATCAAGAGCATCGACGCTTATTCCACTGTCATCCGCTAAAACTACAGCATCTTCATCCCCAAGTGCTTTATAAACAGCTCTAGCTTTAATAAGAGCATTCTCTTTAAAAGTATCCGCATCTTCAATTATCTCAAATTCATCTATTATCTCTGTATATGGTACAACTTCATAATGTTCGCACAGTGCCTTTATCTCTTTAACTTTCCCCTTATTTGACGTTGCTAATACTAGTTTTTTCACGCATATCCTTAAATTATCTTTTAAATTACTATTTTTTACTTTTGCAAACCAATTTTAAATAATAGTTGCTCTATAATTTCAAAATTATATACTAATTCACTTCAAAAAGGCTTTGCCATGTTCAAAAAAGTTTTTCCCCTCTCCTCAATTCTGTTTTTGAGATTTTTAGGGCTCTTTTTAGTTTTACCCGTTTTATCTGTCTATGCACTTGATTTAAAAGGTGCTACACCATTTTTAGTTGGTGTTATCGTTGGTGGGTATGCCCTCACGCAAGCTATCTTTCAAGTTCCATTTGGAAGTATGAGTGATAAGATAGGAAGAAAACCAACTATCCTTTTTGGTCTTTTAATCTTTTTGATTGGTTCTCTTGTCTGTGCATATTCAACTGATATTTATACGTTAATGATTGGACGTTTCTTGCAAGGTGCAGGAGCTATTGGTTCTGTTGTTACTGCAATGATTGCCGACCTTGTAGAAGAGAAAACTCGTGGTCATGCTATGGCTATCATGGGTGGTTTTATCGCTATGAGTTTTGCCATTGCAATGGCTCTTGGTCCTGTTATCGCATCACATTATGGAATTAGTACTATATTTGTTATTACTGCTGTTTTAGCACTTTTAGCAATAGTTATTTTATTTGTTAAAGTTCCAACTCCTCCAAAGATAAAACATATCTATCATGGAAAAACAAGTACAAAAGATATCTTAAAAGATCCCAACCTTCTTGGTATGATCATTATCAATGCAATGCAAAAAGGGCTTATGACAGCGGCATTTGTTATCATTCCTGTCTTTTTAACACAACCTGAGTATGGTTTCAACTGGGCAAAAAGTGATCTTTGGATGGTGTATGCACCAGCAATGGTAGCTGGACTTATTGCAATGGGACCAGCTGCAGTTTTTGGTGAAAAGAAAAATATCCCGAAACAGATTTTTATGGTTTCAATCGTTCTCTTTACTGCTTCGTTTATAATGATGGGTCTTACAAACTCAAGTGCAGTATTTATCACTGCTGTTATCTTTTTCTTCGTTGCATTTAATATGATGGAACCACTTGTTCAGTCAATGATATCTAAATTTGCAAAAGTACATCAAAAAGGTGCAGCACTGGGTATCGCTAACTCTGCAGCATATTTCTTTACATTCATTGGTGGTACATTTGCAGGGCTTTACTTAGATGTTAGTTCACGTGCTACACTTGGTCTGACCATTGGAGCAATTGGCCTTTTATGGCTTATTTATACTGCTTTAAAAATGAAAAATCCTCTACGTTACTCGCATCTTGTTATACCAGAAGATGAAGTTGATTTTGATAAATTGAACTCTTTAGAGAGTGAACATATTGCAGAGTGGTTTATTAACGAAACAGAAAAAGTTGTTGTTATAAAATATGCTAGTGAAAAACTAGATGAAAATGATCTCAAAGGGAAGATTTTAAAATAATCTCTCCTTTGTTTCACAGCTTTTTATTGATTTATATCATCATTTTAAGAAACATAATCAGATAAAATACAAAAAAAAAGATTTGATTATGAAATTACTATTTTTATTATTTGGGCTCTCTCTAACTTTAATGAGTTTGAGTGGATGTCAAAAGAAAGAAGATACAAAAGCCCGTTCTATTCACTACGATCGAGATATGTGTGCACGTTGTGCTATGGTTGTTAGTGATCGGCATAACACAACACAAGTTATCAATCCTAAAACACATAAAACATATAAATTTGATGATATTGGCTGTATGGTTTTATGGTTTGATGAAGAGAAGATACCATGGAAAGATCAGGCAATAATCTGGATTACTGATATAGATACCGGAGAATGGATTGATGCCAGAAAAGCCTATTATGATACAGAGAACATTACTCCAATGGCTTATGGTTTCTCTGCACATAAAGTCAAAGAAAATATTAAAGAAGATCAAGAAATTATAGACTATAAAGAGGTTTATAAACGTGTTAAAGAGATTGGAAGATAAGTAGATGCCTTTGTATGGGCATCTACTAAAGATAATTAATAAGCGTTTGCTTTTGACTCTTCTTTAAACTTTTCAATATCTGCAGCTTCTTCATCATGAGCACGTATCTCATATCCCCACTGTTTTACTCTATTGATATAAGCATCGAATTTTGTAATCGTTCTACTATACATAGCATCTGTATTCTTTTTACTTTTTATAGCATCTTCAAGAGCACTAATTTCACTATTTAACTCTTGTTTCTCAGCAGAAGCTGGTGCTTTTTGCAGTGATGCTTTTGCTTGATGTAAAAGATCAAGTGCCTTCGCTGTGTTCCTGTTTTCTAATTTTGATGCAACTTGAACTAAATCTTTTGCATGAAGTATATTTGAGAACTCTCCCTTTTGTACAACTTTATGGCTATTTGTATTTGCAGAACTAGCCTCTAGCACAGAACCCCCAAATATCAACAATGATACAACTACTGAAATTTTTATAATTTGCTTCATCTCACTCTCCTATTTTGAATCTAACTGATTATAACACATTTTTTATAAAATAAGACAAGATAATACTTCTTATCAATTTAAATTAATTAATGGTTTACTATCTTTCATAATCATATTTGGTTCTATAAAGGGCGCTAATTGCGATAAAAAATTCAACAGAGTCATAATTGGACTTGCATAAAAAAATTTAATTGTATGATTATATTGCCACAGTTTATCGGCATATTGATAGACTTCGTATGGTGTATCACCTATACCATCACCATCTCTATCAAAACCACTGTATCTATCCCAATAATTATACATAACTCTATTTGAGGTATCAAAACTCCCAGCTACATCTTTAACAACATCTTCAATATTACCATAAACTCTATTTTTGATTATCTTGTTATCCTTAATAGTTGCATGAAAATGGAAGGCCTCTCCATTATAAGCAATCTCATTATCAATGATAAAACGTTTGATACCTTTCTCTTTCTCTTTTCCATCTATATAGAGTGCTTTTGCATTGTATCGAACACTGTTTTTTTCAAATAAAAAGTTAGCAACAGCTCCTATCATTACTCCTATTCCTGCAGCCCCATTCGAGCTATATATCATATTGCGTGAAACATTTGTATCTTTTGCGCCCATTAGCATAATAGAGACCGAGTTATATTTATAACGATTATCACGCAATAGATTACCGTGACTTAAACTTATATGCGTTGCAAATCTGTTAGAAAGAAATTGATTACTTGTAAAGAGATTTTCATTTGAGTAGTTAAGTGTAACATCTCTCACTTTTTCAATAATATTTGAGTCAAAAATATTTTTATTGCTATAGTAAAGTTTTAAGCCATCTCCACGTAATGGAATATCAAAAGATTTCGATGTAATATAATTGTTTTTTATAAGAGAGTTTGTAACCATATCCATATCTATACCATACAGAGCATCACTGATGTGACACTGTATGATCTCACAACTATCTGCATGGTGCATGGAGATTGCAGCATCTATAGCATACATATGATCACCACTACCTCTAATTCGAAGATTTTGCAATTTTACATGTGAGCTTGTTATTGTAATGACACTACCACTTTGTTCTCCCTCAATAATTACATTATTGCCAAGTCCAACTATACTGAGTGGTTTTGTAATTGTAATATTACCCTTATAGATTCCATTTTGTAGCTTAATGATTGCGTGAGGTGATGCTTTATCTATAGCATCTTGTAGAGGATTGGCAAATAGCGATGAGAAAAGAAAACAAATTATACCTACTATTCTCATCTTATATCGCTTTTAGTAAAACTTGTGAATCTCTTCCATAATATTACTAAACTCGATATCATCACCTTTTTCTTTAAGAAATTCGATCAGATACTTTTCACTAGCTTCAACACCATCTTTTTTCTCAATTTCAAGTAGCTTAGCATATAGATCTGCAATTATCTCTATAACATGGCGTGAGATCTTTTTACGAGAGGCATGGTAACCGATAATCTCACCAGTATCTGTGTCTTTACGTATTTCAAACTCTGTAAAAATCCAATAATATCGTCCATCTTTTGCAAGATTTTTTACTACTGCATTAATATTTTTGCCTTGTTTAATTGTCTCCCAAAGTAGTTTAAAAACAACCTTTGGCATATCTGGATGACGTACTATTGAGTGTGGCTGTCCAATAAGTTCTTCATCAGTGTAACCTGAGACCTCTTTAAAGTAGTCATTTGCAAATGTGATTTTCCCCTTCTCATCTGTTTCACTAACAATATATCTTTTAGGATCTAAAACAATCTCTTCATCTATTGGTGTCGGTTTTTTCATATTATCCTCCTATAGGCTGTCATTCAGCCAGTTGATCAATCCCTGGCTTACTTCTCTAAAACCAAAAATTCTTTTCCCATTATGTTGTTTCATAAACTCTTCTGCATTTTTATACGAGTCAAATGGTACTAGGTCATCTCCTGCTGGTGATGTTACATCACTTCCATAAACAAAAAAAGCACCTTTTGCATTAATAGACTTTGTAGTTGCATAGTCAGTTACATAGATTTTTTTAAAATCTTTTTCACTTTTTATATTAAATTCCGGCCATTTAGCTGGTCTAAGATAAAATTCAAACATAGATTTTGGTGATATGAAATAGATATCTTCACCACTAGAGAGTTCAATTTTTGCAGCCCATTGTGGATTTTTATAGACCTTCATTTGACGGACTAATCCCGTTGTATTTTTATCAAAATTTATTTCATTTGCAAAAAGCAAACCAGTCACAAGCAGTAGTAAAACAATTATTTTTTTCATATAAAACTCCTAAACCAAATCTTTTTTCTCAAATATTTTATACCCAAAGAATGCAAAAAGCAGACCTAGAACCAAAGGATACCCAATAGAGAGCAGTACAAAAGTACTCTGTGATACAGAATCTAAAATATAAAATGCTACAGGACCCATCACAGTCAATTCTGGATCAAACAGTGAGATAGCAGCAACACGGAAAATCTCCATAGGGTTAATAAGGCTAATAAAGATAATAAGTCCTTCATCTACACGTTGTTGCAGCATTAAAGATATAAGTGCGATATCTATAAACGCAAGTAAAAATATCCAGATAAAAAATGCAATTCCCAATGCTACTTCAGATGATTTAACAAATGAAGAGATAAAGAAAGCTATACCTAAGAATGTTGCACTCATTGCAAAAAGTAGCCCTGTATATAAAAAGAATATACTCCAAGGAATTGCAGCACCTTTAAATGCTCCATAGATGACAGCAATAACCATAGCAAAAACTACCGGTAAATAGACTGTAATAAAACGCCCTATAATTTTCCCCCAGTAGTACTGTTTGAGGGAAATAGGAAAAGAGAGCATATACTCTAATATATGACTATCTCTATCCCCAGAAATTGATCGAACCGTTGTAATCAGAATAAAGATAGGAAGTATTACTATTGTTATTTGAATATACATAAGGAGCAGACGGCTTAGCCCACTAAAGCCCATCACCTGTGACTCTGTCACACCTGCAATAAAAAAAAGTGCAATTAGCCCACCAAATACTAAAGAGTAGACTAAAAACCATTTTGCTCGAATAGACTCTTTAAGATCCAAGTATGCTATTAAATATAAATTTTTCATCTAAAATCTCTCATCTGAAACTATTTTTCCTAGATCCATATAGATTTGACGATTTACAAGATCTTTTACCTCTTCTAAACGGTGTGTAACAAAAAGAAGCACTTTTTCTTCCTCATTTTGTTGTAAAAGTCTATAGAAATCATCTCGTGCTTTTGGATCAAGATTGGCTGTTGGTTCATCATAAATAATTATATCGCTCTTTTTAGCTAAAGATATAGCGATTAAAAGCTTTTGCTTCATACCACCACTTAACTTGAAAAATGACTTGCTCATATTGGCACCAATATCAAGCTTCATCTCATTTGCATAATGTTGAATAAGCTCTTTATCTACATCTGCACTTACTGCAATATACTGCATCAACTCTTCAATACTTAACTTTATCGGAGGTGGAAGCTGTGGTACAAAACTAATGTGTTTGAGTACCTCTACACGTTTTTTTATAGGATTTAAGCCCTTGATAAGTACTTCTCCATCATCAGGATGATAGTACCCCATAATAGAACGAATCAAGGTAGTCTTACCTGCACCATTTGCGCCCATTAGGGCAATCGATTCATTCTTATTAAACTCACAATTAACATTTTCTAAAGAAATATGCGAGCCAAACTTTTTGGTTAAATTACTAACTTTTATCATTCCTACACCAAACTTTTTAATCTAAAGTCAAAATTAAGAGCATCTTCATGGCATACATCGATACAACGACCACAAAGAGTACAATCTGCTCCAGTGATATACTCACGAGTAATACCCTCTTCTTCTCTTTGTTTGTCATATTTTGCTTTTGTAATCTCTAAAACCTGATTTTCAAAACATACATCATGACAAACCATACAGTGGTCACAATTATCATTCCACTCTACTCTTAATGCTGATACTTTTCCTATCATACCATAAGTTGTACCTATAGGACAAATATATGTACACCAAGCACGACGAGAGAAAAACACTTCAAAAGCAAGGACAACAACAACCCAGATTAGCGCTAATGACCACCCGTAAGTAATAGCACGTGATAATATTCCAACAACATTGATAGTCTCAAAAACTAGATAACCACTCGTAGCTGATAGTATTAAAAAGATCGCCCAAAATGCGTAACGAATTCTATGATCGAACTTTCTATTTTTAATGATTTTTTTATGAACTAAAGTATCATGCCACTTTTCACCAATCTCTGAAAGAATTCCATAAGGACAAACCCATGCACAATATGTTCTACCACCAACAAGAAGATAAAAGATAACAATCGTACTCACACCAATAATAATATTGATATGAAGATGGTGTTCTGCCATTAACATCTCTAAGGTAGTAAATGGATCAATAAGGTGAAAACCTAAAAATCTTGAGCCATTTAAGGTACCCTCCAAAGTCTGTATATCAATTGCAAACGATAGGAAAAAGAGTAGATGGATAGCAATAACAAGTATCCACCGCTTCATACGATAGCTAAAGACTGTTTTACCATCTCTAGTTTTATTAAAAAAAGTTGACCAGAATGTAGTTCTTCTTATCGTCTCTCTATTGTTATACTTATCCATTTTCTTTTCCTATTAACTAGTTTCTATTATTTATTTTTAAGTGCCTCTGCACGAGCCGGAAATTCACCAATCTCATTAGCAAATCTTCTAAGATCTTCTTTGTTCATATGAATTAAAAGACCTTTCATAACCATGTTTTCTTTACGTCCTGACTTAAAATCCTCAAGTTTTTTATAGATTGCATCAGCACTCTGTCCAAAAAGTTTTGGTCCCATAAGTTTTTTACCATACTGCATACCACTTCCATCAACACCATGACATGATGAACATTTACTTTTATATTCGTCACTAACTTTAAAGCCACCGATATTTCCAGCTTTTTCACGTAAAGCATTAAGCTCTTCATCCTCTTTTTCTCTATCACTTTTCTCTTGCGGCGTAGCTACAGTAGAAGCTGTCCTCGTTCCTATATCTGCGATAACCTTACCGTGTTCACCACCATTATATGCACCACCGTGCATTGCTGTCCATCCCATTAGACCAAAAATAATCAGTGTCAAAATTCCTACAATTATATTTTTCATTATCTATTCCTCATCTGTTTAATTTCTTTATTAAAGTTATATATCTCATTTGCCATTGTTCGTATCTCTTTATTACTCATTTGTTTAATCAAATCAGTCATTAAAGGATTTGATTTCTTACCTGTTTTAAAATCTTGGATCTTATTGTAAATATAATCAGAATCTCTTCCAAGCAGTGATGGACCTATAATCCCATTCGCATAATCATTATGACATGGAGAACATCGGATTATAAAGTTTTTACTGAGTTTTCGGACTAACATAGAAACCTGAACCTGTTCATAAGGAGAACGGACATTCATATTTGCATCTATTTTTGTTCTAGGCCGAACTCTTACTGACGCGTCCTTATTTGCAGGTTGCGCATTTTCATCATATTCACTTTTTTGACCATAATCATAATAGTATGAATTCCCATCTGTCTTACCACCACTTTTTTGTTCAACTTTAATAGCATGTGCATTACTGTTTTGAACAATTTCAATTTTTGGAGTAGTTGTGGCAGTTTTCACACTCTTCTCTTGCTGACTCTGCTTGTCTGCATTATCACTACAAGCACTAAAACCCACTACTAATGCTAATGATGATACTAGATATAAACTCTTCATTTTTACTTCCTATGCCTTGTTATAATATTCATCGTATGTCATTCTCGGTTTCACAACAATTGATGGGGTTGCTGTTGGACAGATCTCTTCACAAGCACCACATCCAATACATCCATCATAGATTTCTGGTCTTTTACCACCACCACTGTCACTAACCATAGAGATAGCACTTAAGGGGTTAGGAATTGGGCAGATATCAGCACAAAGAGTACACTCTTTACCTTCATATCCACTCATTCGATCAAGAAGTTGTAACTCTAGTTCTGTAACATTTCTAACAGACTCTGTAAACTCTTTCATAGGTTCCAAGTAGCCTTTTGGTACAGGAGTATTACTCATAGCTAAACAGCGATCTGGAAATTCTAAAACAGCTATACCCATATGGATATCTTCTGCCTTTTCACAGCTATGATCCAATGCTCCACTAGGACAAGCCAGTACACATGGTACAGCATTACATGCATAACAACCACGTTCTGTTGCATCAATATATGGTGTTCCTACACCATGCCCCATTGCAATATCTGAGAGTTTGATAGAGTGATATGGGCAAACTTGTAAACACTGTCCACATTTGATACAGAGTGCTAAGAACTCTTTTTCTGGTACTGCCCCTGGTGGGCGCAGTCTATTTTCAGCATGGAGTGCATATGGACTAAAGACAACACCTCCACCTAAGACCAGCCCCAATATTCCCAAAGTAGAGTATTTAATAAACTCTCTTCTATCAGTTTGAACTTTTTTTGCCATTATATTTTCCTCTCTTTAAAATATTTTACTTACTCGTGGTTTATCATCTTCCATTAGGAACATTGGTTTTGTAAATGGTGCCAGTTTTGCTAAAAAGTTAAGCAATGAAATAACAGGAGAACCATAAAAAAACTTCACATCAGAATCATACATCCATAACTGGTCTGCATATTGATAGACTTTATGTGGGGTATCCCCTACACCATCATTATTTTTATCAAAACCTTCATAATTATCCCAATAGTTCAAAGCTATCACATTCTTATTTGTCCTTGAACCCCTACTATCATTAACTATATCTTCAATATTTCCAGCAATAATATTATTTTTTATAATATTATTTTCACTTAAAGAGTGAAAATGCATTGCCTCTGAATTATAAAGAATTTTATTCCCCTCTATCCAGTTATGCGTATCTGGTTCAAAAGGACTTCTATCGATATAAAGACCCTGTGCACAATATAAAACGGTATTGTCTTTGATCGTAAAGTTCGATACATCTTTAAGACCGATCCCCATCC
>Ga0256843_1001599_pt1 | contig 17626 bp, 15 predicted proteins | sample AlvinellametaG_FD_191572 | JGI IMG/M metagenome (GOLD analysis project Ga0256843, IMG submission 191572) | Pompeii worm associated microbial communities from hydrothermal vent at the East Pacific Rise, Pacific Ocean - Alvinella | ecosystem: Host-associated > Annelida > Integument > Unclassified ... | reverse complement strand
TTTAGAGGAAGCAGATGAATGGTATTGTAATACATGGAGTAGACTTTCAGAAGACTCACAACTTGTTTCAAGAGCAGCTGTTGTCTTTAGTGAGTTGATTATGAATGCATATGAACATGGTAACTTAGGTATTTCTGCAAGTAATAAACATAAGCTCCTTGAGGAAGATGTCTATTTTGAAACACTCAAAGAGAAAGAGTTAGAATGTGATAAAACTATTGTTATAAAAATGGATAAGATTACTAGTGCAAACTCCACATATATTATTACGCAGATAATAGATGAAGGAAAAGGATTTGATACACAGATATTAAGTACTATCTTTAGAAATTCAAAAGCGTACAATGGAAGAGGGGTTTTTGTCTCTCGTAAAAACTCTATGGGAATTTATTATAATTCAAAAGGAAACAGAGTTCTTTTCTTAAATAAAATTTAACTATTAGGGATACTTAGCTATAATTCCATAAAAATATTTAGGAAGCATTATGGCTGAAAAACTCACTCCAAAAGAAGAAGCATTAGAGTACCATATATCAAAAGGCGAATTTGATACAAATGGAAAAACAGGGACACTCCTTACAAAATCATGTACTACACAAAAAGAGTTAGCACTTGCATATAGTCCTGGTGTTGCTTTTCCCTGCCTTGAAATAGAAAAAGATATTGAAAAAGCATACGATTACACAAACAAAGGTAATTTGGTTGCTGTTGTAAGTGATGGTACAGCAGTACTTGGTCTTGGTGATATAGGACACTTAGCAAGTAAGCCTGTTATGGAAGGAAAGGGTGTTCTTTTTAAATCTTTTGCTAATGTTGATGCAATTGATATTGAACTTAATACTAAAGATACAGAGGAGATTATTAAAATAGTATCTGCAATGGCAGATAGTTTTGGTGGTATCAATCTAGAAGATATCTCCGCTCCAAGATGTTTTGAAATAGAGAGTCGTTTAAAAGAGATATGTAATGTTCCTGTTTTTCATGACGATCAACATGGTACTGCTGTTATTACAACTGCTGGACTTATGAATGTTATGGAGATGAGTGGTAAAAAAGCAGAAGAGCTAAAGGTAGTTATTATTGGTGCTGGTGCTGCTGGAATTGCTTGTGGAAATATGTACAAACTTTTAGGTGTTAAGAAGATCACTATGCTTGATTCAAAAGGTGTTATTCATAGTGGTCGCAGTGATTTAAATGAGTATAAAAAAGTTTTTGCACTTGATACTACTGATAGAAACCTCGAAGATGCAATGAAAAATGCAGATATGGTTTTAGGACTTTCAAAACCTGACTTAATTACAACAGAGATGGTTCAGAGTATGACAGAGAAAAATCCTATTATCTTTGCTTGTGCAAATCCAAATCCTGAGATTACACCTCCAAAGGCGAAAGAGGCTCGTTCTGATATTATCATCGGTACAGGAAGAAGTGACTATGCTAACCAAGTAAATAATGTTTTAGGTTTCCCTCAAATCTTTAGAGGAGCTCTTGATGTAAGAGCAACAAAAATTACAGAAAATATGAAAATGGCAGCAGCAAAAGCCCTTGCATCACTGGCGAAAGAAGAAGTGCCTCAGATAGTTAAAGATGCACACTCAAGAGAAGTAATGGAGTTTGGTGTAGAGTATGTTATTCCCTCTCCATTTGATAGACGTGTGCTTGTTTATGTTGCATCAGCAGTTGCTAAAGCAGCGATAGAAGATGGTGTAGCACGTGTGAAAGATTTTAATCTTGACGCATATAGAACAAAGTTAGAACGTTTAGCACAACACCTTGATGGAAAAATCTAGTTCTTTTGTATAAACTCTAACATAGCCTCTTTTGTAAGAGGCTTAGCATAAAAATATCCTTGAATGGAAGAGCATCCGCTTTGAAGAAGAAACTCTTTTTGCTCTTCTGTTTCAATACCCTCCGCAATAACAGTTAAGTTAAGTGATTTGGAAAGATTTATAATAAGTTTCACTAAGTTATTTGAACTCTCATTATGTGGTGTTTCTAGTACAAAAGAGCGATCTATTTTAAGTTTACTTACTGGTAACTTTTGTAAATAGGAGAGTGATGAGTATCCTGTCCCAAAATCATCAATAGATATTTTAATTCCTAAATCTTTAATCTCTTGGAGTAGTTCAATAGATTGTTGAGGATTATGCATAATTTGAGACTCTACTATCTCAAGCTCTAACCACTCTGTTTGAAATTCTAGTTCTGTTAAAATTCTTTTCAAGTAGATGATATACTCTTCATCTTCTAGCAACTGCATAGAGAGATTGAGAGAGAGTCTTCCTATATCTGGATAACTTTTTTTCCATTGTACAAATGATTGCATAGCACTTTTCATTACAAAAAAATCAATATTTTTTAAGATATTATGTTTTTCAGCAAGGGGAATAAATTTTATTGGAGACATAAGACCAAGCTCTGGATGTCTCCATCGAACAAGAGCTTCCATCCCTATAAGTTTATTTGTTGAAGCATTAATTTGAGGTTGAAAATAAACTTCTAACTCATCATTACTTGTTGCCTCTTGTAGCTTTTGAAGAAGAGACATCTCTTCATTAAGTTGATTTGTGAGTGTTGCATCATAAAATTTGATGCAGTGCTTACCAGACTCTTTTGCTATATGTAGAGCAGAATCAACATTTTGTATGAGTAAGGCACTACTTTTAGCATCATCTGGAAACTGTGCTATACCTATAGAAACAGTGATAAAGAACTTTTTTTCATTCATGATAAAAGGTTCTTTAACACAATCCATAATCTCATGTGTCAGTTGATTGATAGTGTCTAAATTATCAGCGTGTATCATTACTAAGAATTCATCTGGTCCACTTTTACTTAATAACTCTCTATTCGGTAAGAGAGACTCTAATCGTTTTGAAAATTCAAATACAATTTTATCAGCAAGCCTATAGCCATAGCTATCATTGATATTTTTAAAATTATCAATATCTATTTTAAGAATAAAAAAATGTTCAACTTTTTTAGAAAATATTTTTTGATTTACTTTTCTCATGAAGAGATTTCTATTTGGTAAGTGCGTCAGTGCATCATAGTTTTCTATCTCAAAGGTATATTTTTCAAGAAGATCATTTTGTTCTCGTAACATTTTCTTTTGAAGACGATTTCTTCTCTCATAAGCAGACATAAAGATACTAAAAACGATAAGAGGAAAAAGACCAAAAATGGCACTTTTAAAATTTTCACTATCCATCTTTATATAGTGTGTAAGCAAGATAACAACTACAGAGATAAGGAGCATAGCATAGGCAAATTTTCTATCTGCTAAAAAAAGAACAATTATGATTTGGACAAAAAACCAACTAAGACCGACATAGCCGTTGGTATGTATGTAGTAGGTAAAAGAGACAAGTATAAGTGAAAAAATAAGTACAAATTTTATAAGAGTGTTAAAGTATTTTTTATCAATTCTTGCAAAGAAGATAATTCCAAGTCCAACAAGAGAGTATGTAATGTCTATATATGCTTGAAGATCTTCACCTCGAATGAAACGAATAACAGCTGCAGATGTGACTACGAAAAGATTAAGTGCGAGTAAAATATTGAAAAATTGGTACTTGAGTTTAAGTTCACCCTCCTGATCGGTAAAGCTGAACCCACTTTGTAAATAGTTTTTTATATCAAATGTCAACATATTAGTATTATAGCAGATTATAAAACTTTCTTAAACCTAATTTTGCTTTTGTATCTAAATCATAAGAAATAAGTTTTAAGTAGTGTAAAATTTCTTCAGATGATATATCTGTCTTTTTACTTGCATTTTGTAAAATATAGTAGGGAATTTTAACTTTTTTTTGTAAGAATTTTTTTTCTATTTTTGTATAAAGAGTTTTCTCTTTATGGTAGCAGAGTAGGGCAAAAACAAAGGGAAGATTATATTTTTCATACCAGAGTTGTGCTAAATCAATGTAGTCATTATTTTCAAGAGCATACTTAAGTGCTCTATCCCCTATAAGAACTTTTCCTTGAACATTTAGTATATTTGCCAACATATTAGAAGAAGCAGAAGCTTTATCCTTTTGTTGCTTTTGTGATGGGATAACAAGAACACTAAGAACATGTTTTTTTGCAATAATACCAAGTTTGAGGTGAGTACACTTTTTTGCTTTTATACTAGAGATAAAGGCTGCATCAACTTTTCGTGATGCAAAGAGTGTATTTATTTTAGCAGGGACATTCTTTTTATACTCCATACTCATTTTTGCACTCGAGCTTTTAACAAAGCGTTTCATAAAAACATGAAAGGGGAGAAGATTAAGATATTCTATTTTTCCAAAAACCATAATGCAATTATACATGACTTAACTTATCTTTGATATAATTGCATCAATTTAAACAAGGGTATAAAATGGTAAAAGTTGAATTTTTAGGACCAATCCAAAAAGAGGCATTAGAGTTAGAGATAAGTAACTTAAATGAACTTGCTGCACTGTTACAAAAAGATGTTGAGGTAAGCGAGTGGCTTGCATCATGTGCCGTAGCTGTAAATGATACACTTGTTAGCTCCTTAGAAGCCCCTCTCAAAGATGGAGACAAAATCTCACTTCTACCTCCTGTATGTGGTGGTTAAGGGATGCTTAGCTTATATAATGGCTCTCTTGATGTACCAACTCTTTTAAAGGAGTGGTATGAAGAGGAAGCAAAAAGTAACTATGGTGCGTATATCCCTTTTGTGGGGACTGTTAGAAGTGAAGATGGCATCGATGGACTTAGTTTTGATATTTATGAGCCAATTTTAGAGAGTTGGTTTGAAGCGTGGCAAAAAAAAGCAGAGCAGCAAGGTGCAAAGATAAAGATGGCACACTCCCGTGGTGATGTTATGCTACATGAGTCCTCTTATATTGCAGCAGTTTTTTCTCCTAAAAGAAGAGTTGCTCTAGAGTTTATAGATGCGTTTGTAGAGGACTTTAAAGCGAGTGCTCCTATCTGGAAATATGACCTAATAGATGGAAAAAGAGTCTATGCAAAAGATCGTTCTACTGCTATAAGTGGCAGTGGTTTATTAGCGTAAAGGAAAAGAATGGAATTTTTATCGTATGAGACAAGTCAAAATATGTTGGAGTTGCTTCAAGTAAACTCAAAAAGATTTGAAAGAGTCTCTTTGAGCGAGTCACTTGGTCGTGTTTTAGCTGTGGATATTGTTGCAGAGTTTAATGACCCTCAGTTCGCAACTGCGTCAATGGATGGTTATGCTGTTCGTCATGAGGATTTAGCACTAGGCACACTCACGGTTTTAGGTGATAATCCAGCCGGAAACGATGAGACGAGAACAATCAAAGAGGGTGAGTCTATCAAGACCTTTACAGGTTCTATGATGCCCCCTGGTACAGATACGCTCATTCAGATAGAGAATGTTACTTATGATGATGCAAAGATTACAATTAATGAAGTGGTAGAAAAAGGAAATGCTGTTCGTCCCATAGGTGAGGGGTATAAATCTGGCGATATTCTCATCACAAAGGGAACGAAAATAGGTTTTGCTGAGATAGGTGTGATGGCAGGACTCAATCAAGTGATGGTAAAGGTTGCCATTCGTCCTCGCGTTGCAGTTATAGCAACAGGAAGCGAAATACTTGACTTAGGTGAGCAGAGTGATAATCCTGCTCGTATTCGAAGTTCAAACAACTATACTCTTGCTGCTCTTTTTGAGCAAGCTGGAGCAGAGGTGATTCAGTTGGGTACTGCACCTGACAACAAAGATGAGTTGATGGACACTTTTGAAACAGCTCTTGCATCAGCAGATATACTGGTCAGTACTGGTGGGGTGAGTGTAGGAGATTATGATTTTGTAAAGGATATAGTTCCTCGTTTAGGTGCTGAGGTTGTGTATAAGGGTGTGGGTATTAAGCCTGGTAGGCATATACTTGTAGCAAAAAGAGAGGAGAAGTTTATTTTAGCACTTCCTGGATTTGCTTACTCCTCTACTGTTACAGCTATCCTTTATGTATTACCATTAGTCGCAAAAATGTTAGGAAAAAAAGCTCCTTATAAAACAGTAGCTGCAAAGCTCCAAGAAGACTTCACAAAAAGAAGTCGTTTTACAGAGTTTACAGCGTGTAATGTTGTAATAGAAGATGGTGAGTACTTTATCAACTTTGAAGGAAAAAAAGTTGGAAGTTCAGCTATCTTAGTAAATATGCTCAATGAATCAGCACTTATGGTAGCAGGAGAAGAGGATAAATTTCTTGAAGCCGGTACCTATGTAACAGTGATACTTTTGGAGAATTTTTAAATGAAACTTTTAGCAATAAAAGCAGAAACACAAGAGGTGGAAGAGATAGATATTACTATGCAGGCAAATAGTTTGTATACTTACTTTAATTCGATTTTAATAGATGAGCTTACACCTCTTAATGAACATATTATTTATAGTGATGCAAATGCTTTAAGTGAGAAAAAGAAGCCCTACTTTATAGGAGAACAACTCGTTCTTGGTGATGTGTTAGTAGTTGGAAGATATGACTTTGAAGATAGAGATGTTACAATTCCTAAAGAGGAGTTAGCTACACTCTTAAAGAGTGAGGTGAGTGAGTTTTATCTTGATGTTTTAGAGTTACTCGCATCAACAGATGTAAATCTCTACCGCTCTTTTGAAGTAAGTAGAGAAAAAGAGAAATTTTCACTCAATATAGAGTGGGTTTTATATACTTTTAACATTGCTGATACAAGAACAAAAGAGTACTTTATAAATGAGCTAAAAAAAGTTTTACAAGAGAACCTTAATGTAGAAAAGTATATGCAAAAGATGGCACAACTAGCTATGAACGCAACTGCTTAACTATTTGTCACTATTGAAGATATCACGAGTATATACTTTCTCTTTTATATCTTCAAGAGAGCTGTCAAATCTATTTGCGATGACTATATCACTACTTTTTTTGAACGCTTCAATATCTTTTATCACTTTGAAATTCTCAAACATACTCTTATCTGTAATTTCAGGTTCGTAAATAATAACATCAATATCTGCTGCATGTATACGTTCCATTATATCTAAGATAGCAGAGGCTCTAAAGTTATTAGATCCTGACTTCATAACGAGTCGGTAGATACCAACACGTTTAGGTTTTTTTCTGATTATACTGTCTGCTATAAAATTTTTTCTAGTTGAATTTGCTTCAACGATGGCACTTATAAGGCTATTTGGTATATTCTCAAAATTTGCTTTTAACTGTTTTGTATCTTTTGGTAAACAGTAACCACCATATCCAAAGCTTGGATTGTTATAGTGTGTTCCTATCCTCTTATCTAAGCCCACTCCTTCAATAATCTGTTTTGTATCGAGGTTGTGAGTTTGTGCATAGGTATCAAGTTCGTTAAAGTAGGCTACTCTCATTGCAAGGTAAGTATTTGAAAAGAGCTTTATTGCTTCTGCCTCTGTTGCATCTGTAAGTAAAATATCAATATCTTTTTTTATTGCACCTTCTGCGAGCAAGTTAGCAAAAATTTGTGCTCTTTTTGATTTTTCCCCTACAATGATTCTACTTGGATAGAGATTGTCATAAAGTGCTAAACCCTCTCTTAAAAATTCGGGAGAAAAGATGATATTGTTTGTATTGAACAGCTCATTTATTTTTTGTGTGTAGCCAACAGGGACTGTTGATTTTATGACTATTGTAGTTTCTGGGTTGATTTCAAGTACATCTTTAATTACACTTTCAACTAGTGTCGTATTAAAATAATTTGTTTCTGGATCGTAGTCTGTAGGTGTTGCTATGATAACATACTCTGCATCTTCATAGGCTTCTCTTTTATCAAGAGTAGCTCTAAAGTTTAATTTTTTTGTTGCAAGATATTCACTAATCTCTTTATCCTCAATAGGAGAGATTTTATTGTTAAGCATTGCTACTTTTTCTGGGACAATATCTAGTGCTACTACCTCGTTATTTTGGGCAAGTAAAATACCATTTGAGATACCAACATAACCTGTTCCTGCTATTGCTATTTTCAATTTTTAGTTTCCTTTTTCATTGTATACATCAGTTCTACTAAACGTCTACTATAAATTGAGCCTAAAAGAGCTATTTGATAGACTTTGCAAATTGTATCCACTATGACATAAATGACTTATTAAATAGTAAGGGGACGAATAAAAACTATTAAATAGAATCTAATAGTTTTAGAATGTTGTAATATTTGAAGAAAATAATCACATTTTTATCAGTTCTTTACAAATTTAGTCATTATTCTGGTTATTATTGTGAGTAACAATAAAAAACTCACTTATTACTCACTAATATATGATACAATTGAAAATATTTATAATGAAGGAAAAATAATGAAAATATTAACATTGATTTTATTTCTTACTACACTGCTTTTTAGCGCTGTAGACATTAATAGTGCTACGGCTGAAGAGTTGGCTTCTCTCAAAGGCATAGGGATGAAAAAAGCTCAAAAAATTATTAAATATAGAAAAAAGCACTGTTTTAAAAATATAAAAGAACTAAAAAGAGTAAAAGGAATTAAAAAGAAACAGGCAAAGAAAATTATTAAAAGAAATAAGGGAAATATCTCTCTTGGCGAGTGTAAAAATTCTGAGGAATAGTTTATAAATGTATCATAAATCTTTTTTTTCTTTTTTATTATTGCTAATGTTAAATGGGTGTGAAAGTTATAACACTGTTGAAGAGCCCCTTCCATCTGTTTCTGGAGATATTGTTGATAATGCAGCATGGTATAGTGATATGCAAGATGAAGTTATAGATATAAATATTACAGTTCCAAATCCTAATGAGTATTTATGTGCACCTTTTGATGATATATTTGGAGCACAAAGACCATGTACAATTGCTGATGTTTATCATGACATAGATGCAAATGATGAGTATAAACCAGAGTTACATGTAATTTTTAAGGCAAGAGATTATGAGAACATAAATGGTTTAGAAAATGCTGATTATTCACAAAAAGGTAAGTCAACAAGAAGGGCAGAGCTCAAGTCCTATAGAATAAAACTTAATAAAGACGCATCTTTATTTAAAGGTGAGAGAACCTTACAACTCAATAAACATCCTAATGATTACTCACGTGTAAGGAATAAGATAGCATTTGAATTTTTTCAAGATATTCCAAATTTTACAAGTCTAAAAACACGATTTTGTCGACTCTATGTCAATGGTGAAGATTATGGACTTTTTACCCATGTAGAAACGGGAGATGAGTACTTTTTAATAAATAGAGGTTGGAGTAAAGATGATTATCTTTATAAGGCACAAAATTTTGCATTTAGAGTTGAGAAAGGGATGGAGCTTGATTCCAAAGGAAAGCCAATAGATAAAGAGGCTTTTGAAGCTGTTATAGAGCCTCAAACGGGAAAAGATTTTAGCAAACTCATTCAAATGTTAAATGCAATTAATGAAAATTTGACAGATGAAGAGTTTGAAAAGGTTTTTAATAGGTACTTTAATAGAAAGAACTACATAACTTGGATGGCTATTAATTTAGTGATGGCAAATAAGGACACAGTAAGTCAAAACTTTTTTTTATATAATCCAAAATATAGTGATACTTTTTATATTACACCATGGGACTATGATGGTACGGCTAGAAATACTGAGAAATATGCAAAATGGGAGCTAGGAATTGGTACATGGTGGGGAATCCCTTTACATCAAAAGTTTTTAAGAGTGAAAAAAAATAGAGATGATTTAGATGCGATGGTTACGCTTTTGAGAGAAAAGTATATAACGCCAGAAAAAATAGAAGCTAAATTGGATAGATATAAAAGTTTAGTTGAGCCTTTTATCAAAAGAGAACCAGACTCTACAATGCTAAGTTATGAAAGATGGGATGATGAATTTAAATCTTTAGTTGGGAGACTGGATGTAAACATCAAAAATTATAGAGATCAATTTGGTGCTCCTATGCCATTTTGGCAAAGTTATTCCTATGAAAATGGTGTTCTTACACTGAGTTGGGGTGAGTCTGTTGATTTTGAAAATGATGAAATTGTGTATGATGTAGAGTGTGCCGATAATCCTGATATGACCAATGCTATTATTAATGAGCAGGCCTTAAGTATAAAAAATGGTGAGTTAAATGTCACATCCTGGGGAGAAGTGAGCTATTCAAAAAAAATAGATTTGCAGAGTGGTGATAGGCTCTTTATGAAGGTTGTTGCCAAGGAAAAAAATAATCCAGAACATTATCAGATTGCTTTTGATAAAGAAGTAGATATAAATGATACAAAATACTTTGGCGAATTAGAGTTCGTAATCGAATGATGGAAGAGAATATGGAAAATTTAGAAGAGATTGACTCCAAACCAAAAAAGAAAAAAGTGTTATCTAAGCTTGTAGGTACATTTTTTCGTAATGCTTTGCGTTCAAATCTCGACTTAACTTCTTTGGCAGATACAAAAGCTGGAATTCTCATCTCTATTAATGGTTTTATCCTTACTGTAAGTGTTACCGCATCAGGTTTTGCTATCCATAATGCGATTATGACCTATGCCTTTATCTCTATCATATTAACATCATTAGGCTCGATTATCTTTGCTGTTTTAGCTGTGAAACCTCGTACAAAAGATAGACTCGTAAAAAAAGAGTTCTTAGAGGGTTACTCCTCTCTACTCTATTATCAAGATATGGCTGATTTGGAACCAGATGAGTATAAAAAAGAGGTAAACAAAGTAATTTACAAAACAAATAAATCTAAAGATGAAATGATACGTCATCTTCATATCTTAGGTGCAGAGATTAAGAAAAAATATTTTTGGTTAAAGCAGGCATATACATTTTTTTCTATAGGTCTGATTGTGAGCGCTTCTCTTATCATCTATGCTCTTATGTATGTTGAACAGACAGCTTTTTATAATCTCTCTAAGGGAAATGTTGTCTATAAGCAAGATAAATTTTATAATGTTTTTGAACCATCCGGTGCAGCTACGATGCCTGATGGAAAAGTGCTTATTGTTGAAGATGAGAGCAATGCCAAATCACTTAAGCTTCTTGAAATAGAGAGTGATGGTAATGTTGCAGAGATAGGAAATCTCTATTTACCTAAGAAGGTAAAAAAAGTATTTAAAAAAGAGATAGAAGACTTAGAGGCGATTACAGCAAAAGGGAATATTGTATATGGAATAACATCACATACATTTAGTAAAAGTAATAAGAGAAAAGCTACTAGAGAAAAATTTATCATGTTTACATATGAAGATGGTGCAGTAGAAGAGTTCTATATATATAAATATCTTAAGCGTGATTTATATCAAAAATTTCCTAAAATTTTCAAAAATGATATTTTTTCAACAAATAGTATCAATATAGAGGGATTAGCAGTAGATTCACAAAGCGAGGGTTTACTTATAGGTTTTAGATCTCCTCTTCTTAATTCTGATGCGATGCTTATTCCTATTAAAAATCCTAATCAAGTTTTTTTAAAGCAGGAAAGGCCAGATTTTGGTCAGCCTATACGACTCAATTTGGGTGGTTTAGGTGTTAGAGATATCACATATGATGAAGATAAAAAAGGTTATTGGATTATAGCCGGTGGAGTAGATAACAGAGAGTTCAAATTTGAACTGTGGTTCTGGGATAGAGTAAATTCAAAAGTTTTTTTAGTGAAGAATCAGCCAGATATAGGTTATGGAGAGGGTATAACAGTTATTAAAAATGATACAAAAAATCCAGCACTATTTATAGTGGAAGATAATGGACAAAAACCAAATAAATCAGCTGAGTATATTATAATAGATAGGGAGAGCTTATGATTCGATATCTCCTCTTCTTTTTATCTTTTGTTACTTATCTTTCTTCTTCGGAGAGTTGTTACACAGTACAGTTAACAAGTGCATATATGAGTAATGAAGCAAAAGAAACTATTGAAAGTAGGGAGTATGACTCTTCATGTAAAATTATGGAAATTGGAAAAAATATCACTGTACGGTGTGGATGTTTTGAGAAGAGTCGAGATGCTTTTCAGGCATTGGAATATTTTAAAAAAATGTATAAAAAAGCATATGTTACAACTACATATAAGAGACGATTTGATAATAAAACAGTAAAAAATGATTTAGTGACTCCTCTAGTTGAAACGGAAGTGGATTTTACAAAAAAAACAACTCCAGAAAAAATAGTTCCAGTCGTGATAACATCATTGACAAAACCTTTAACGGAGAAGAATAAAAGGGTTGTGCCTCTTGTTGAAAATAGAGTAACAAAGAGTATGAAGCAAAAGAAAGAAAAAAAGAAGAAAAAATTAAAAAAGAAGAAAAAGAAGAAAAAGAAACCAAAGAAGAAGACAAACAATTCAAAATATGTGAAAAAACGAGATGAGATAGCTAGTTATGAGAGATTTCTTGATAGGTTAGAGAGTAAAAAAGCGAATAGATATGGGTATAAGTATAAGTTTGGTGCACAGATAAGTTATGATGTTGTCTATGTAAATGAAGCAGATATCTCTTATCTTGAAAATGATTATAGAAGAATAAGAGTGTATCATAAGGGAAGTTTTAATTATGAAAAACTCTTTTATGAATTAGAATATAGTTTTACCGGAGCAAATCAATATAAAGATGTCTTAGTCGGTTATAAAGATACTTTACGCTCTTTTGATCTGGATTATAGAGTGAAGATTGGAAATATTAAAATTCCCTTTTCTCTTGAGACATATTCAAGTTCAAAAAATATAACTTTTATGGAAAGAGCATTAACAGATGCCTTTGCGGATAATAGAAAATTAGGGGGAGAATTACTACTTTCACATAAGATATATAATTCGAAAATCAATCTGTTTACATCCATTTTTACAAATTCAATTGATGAACATATAGATAATGAGGTAGCTAAACCAGGTTACTCTTTTAGAGGAACTTACGCATATAAGTTTACAAAGAGACATCTATTTTCTATTGGTGGAGCTTATATGAACCGTGATATGAAAGGTGAAGATGTGAAAATAAATCAAAGTGCAGAATCAGACTTTATTCATCAAAAGTATCTTTCTGTAACTGTTAAAGAGGTTCAAACAAGTGCAAAGTCAAATATTGAGGCTATTTATATGTATGAAAAATATTCTTTAGCTGCTGAGTATACCCAAATGAAATTGAATGCGTATAATAAACTTGACTATCTGAATGATTATAGTTTTGATGCATACTATGTGGAAGGAAGCTATTTTATAAAAGGTAGAGGAAAGAGGTATGATATGTATCAATCACGATATAAAAAGATAAAACCAAAAATTGGTGGTGCGGTAGAACTGGCATTACGATACTCTTATATAAATTTAAATGACACTTCTAATGAGAAAAAAGAGGAAGGTGGAACACAAACGGATTATAATTTTGGCATTAACTGGTATGTGAACAGAGAACTAAGACTCTTTGTTAATTACATCATTTCAGAGCCAAAAGGGACAGAAGAGTATAATGGTCGATTACAAATAGTACAAGCGAGAGCTTTATTTGCATTCTAAGTGAGTAAACTTATAGCAATATGTTAAAATTTAAGAACAAAGGGAAAAAGATGAAAACAGTACAACAACTTACGACAACTTTAGTAGTTATGTTGATAATAATGGGGTGTTCAACATCATCATTAATTACAACAGAGAAGTCTATGCCAGAGGTTTATGAAGATAAAAATGAAACACATGAGAAAAAAAATGATATAACGATTTCTCTTTTTAGGTTAAATAACTATACGGATACTCCGAGAGCAGGTATGCGTGCTTCAAATATAGTAGAAGGCATTTTACTTGCAAAAGGCTATAAGGTAACAAGTCATCTAAAAGATAAGCTTCCAAGTATGAAAAAAGCGAAGAAAATTGCTAAAGAGGATGGGTCAAAGTATTTTATGTATGGTGGTGTAAGTGAGTGGCGTTATAAAACAGGAATAGATGGTGAACCTGCTGTAAGTTTACAGCTCAGTCTTTATAAAACAAAAAAATTAAAGTTAGTTTGGAGTGCAACAGGGTCTGATAGTGATTGGGGTAATGCTTCAATTGGCACAACAGCACAAGATCTTTTATCGGAAATGTTGTCTCACTAATTGAGGATTAAATGAAAAGAACAAATCGTATTCAAGAAAAAAGCAAATTAGATACATTGTTAGATTTTTTACATAGTTATGCTTATGCAGAAACATTGATAATTGTAACAGCATATCTTGTCTTTGGGTACTTTATTGACCCTGATGATATCTGTATGTTGAATAGTCAAATATCCTATATTCTTATTTTACTCTCAATTATTACACTTTTTCATGGTTTCGAAAATGGAATTTTAGCTGTTGTTATTTTAGCGTTTGCGATGTGGTACTTTTATCCCTCTTTTCAGTATGTCGAGTTTTTAATAGCACTCCTTATGACTATGATTTTTAGTGAATTTCACTACTACTGGACGCAAAAGATTAAGACGGCAGAGATTAATGCTAACTATAGAGGAGATAAGCTTGATGAACTCTCTAAAGCATTTTATACACTAAAAATCTCTCATGATCAGTTAGAAAAAAATTATGTTATTAAGCCTATGAGTATTAGAAACTCTATTGAATTTATCATCAATAAAAATTATGAAATATCTCTTGATGATAGTTTTGAGGATAAAAAACGAGAATATTATCGAAACTTTCTTGAACTATTGGAAAAATCTTTTAATGTAAATAGTGCTGCTATTATCTATAAAAAAAATGATTTTGATACAGAATATATTAATGCAATAAATGCAGATGTTGTGCAAAGTTCTACCTTAGAAAAAATAGAAGCTGAAGATATAGTAAAAGATTATTTAGTTGATGAAGCTATCAGCAGGGGTATTGCCATATATATAAGTGATGAAGTAGGTGAACCAACAACTAACAGTAGTAACAATAGTGAATATTTAGCAGCCATTCCTGCAATGCACAAGAATAAAGCTATAGCAGTATTAGCAATAAAAAAGATGCCATTTATGTCTTTTAATAGGGAAATACTTACTTCTATATCTATTCTCTTAGAATATTTTTCTATAGAGATCAGAAAGAAGGATATTTTAAGTATATCTGATGAGGTGAGTATAATCAAAGATGAAGGATTTCGCTTTGAGTATGATAGACTTAAAAAACTTTATGAAAAATATAATGTGAATTCAATAGTATTAGTTTTAAAAGTAGATAATGAGCTTCAAGCAGTTAGAATTTATGAAAAAAATCAAAAGCTTTTAAGATCATTAGATTTAGTTACTATGGTTCAAGAGCATGGATTCTTCTATATTCCTTTGATGTTCCCTCTTCATGATAGAGCAGCGGCTTTGGGTTATCTTAATAGACTTTTAGTGAATATCGATGAAGAGAAAGATAAAAAGTTTCATTATATGACATTTGATTTATCTCAGACAGAACTTTTAAATAAATATTTAAGAGAAGATGATGATAAGTGATTTTATCTTTGCTTTAGAACCCTACATGTGGATTATATATATTTTTCATGCAGTTATTAGCTTTATTGTAGCTTTTTTTCTCTCCTCTTTACTTGTAAAACGATTTGTAGTTAGCGGTGAAGAGATAGATGCTAAAGATAAAAGACGTTTACAGGAAATTTCTCAAAAAAGTTCTATATTTAAGTTGTTATTTAGAGTTTCACTTCATAAAAACAATCGAATAACAAGTGTTCTTTTTATTTTTTTATTTATATTTGCAATGCCTGTGATAGGGTATATATTTGCTATATGGATTGTCCTCTATCTAAAAAATATATCGTATGATAAAAAAGTTTCTAATACAAATATTTTAAATCTTGATGAGTTTGGTATCTCTTTTTTGAAAGTAGAAAGAATTTTTGGAGAGGGATCAATGTCAGAGTTGATGAATAATAAATATGCTCCAAAATCAAAGAAACTCAAGGCCTTATCTTCTCTATCAAGTAGCTTGTCTCCAGCCAATTTACGTATTATTCGTTCTACATTGACAAGTACAGACGATGAGATACGAATGTATGGGTATGCAACAATAAATAAGGCGGAAAAAGCACTGAATATAAAAATAAACCATTATCTTGAAATTTATCAAAGCGAAAGTGAAAAGGGAGAGGCAGCAGATCAGTGTAAAATGGCAAATTCAGCAAGAGAATTAGCGGAACTATACTGGGAAATGGTCTATACGGAGCTTTCACATGAGAGTCTTAAATCAGGTTTTTTAAAAGAAGTGAAAAGTTATATTAGCATAGCAAAAAAGTATTATTTACCGAAATCACATGAGCTTAAAAAAGAGATAGAACTTCTTGATGAAGGAGCAAAACTTTATAAAGAAAGAAGTGCAGAAGTTCTAGAAAGTAAACTAGTTCAATACCAGTTACAGAGAAAAATTTTAAAAGATAAACTACTCAATCATAATAACATTTTAACAAAGCTTTATCTTTTAATGGGTAAAGTCTATATGAATGAAAAGAATTATGAGCGTGCTAGTACAGAGTTTACAGTTGCACAGGAGCTATATGAAGGGAACTCATCGTTTATTCTTCCCTATTTAGCAGAGATACAGTTTATTATGGGGAATTACTCTATAGTAAAGTCAATAGTAAATAAATCAAAAGATTTAGGATTAAACGCAACGCTTTATCCGATAGTTGAACAGTGGAAAACATCATGATTGAAGAGAAAGATTTCCCAAAAAGTGAGAGTGTAGATGTTATGCTTTTTTCAGAGGGTACCTACCCTTATGTAAAGGGTGGTGTCTCTGCATGGTTACTACAGCTTATAAAAGGTTTACCAGAGTTTACTTTTGGGGTCTGTTTTGTAGGTGCCCAAGAGATTGTTGATGGAAAGAAGATGGAAGTAAGTTATGAGTTTCCCCCTAATCTTAAACATTTAGAGGTTCATTATCTTTTTGACGATGATAAGATTATTCAACCTAAACGAAAAAAGGGGAGCAAAGAGGGCTTCAACGCAGTAGAATCTCTCTATGACTCTTTTCGTGACACAACAAAAGATATACCAGAAATGTTACAAAAAATTGAGTTTTACTCAAAAGAAGTCACTTTTTCTGACTTTTTACACTCAGAACGCTCTTGGGATTTTATTAATAAAGTTTATTTAGAAAATTGTCCAGATGTACCTTTTGTGGACTATTTTTGGACATTGAGAAATATACATAAACCTATTTGGATACTTGCAGAGATAGTAGAAAAATTACCAAAAACAAAAATTTTTCACTCTCCATCAACAGGTTATGCCGGATTTTTAGGTGCACTTGCATCTTATAATTCAAATCGACCTTTTCTTTTAACAGAACATGGAATCTATACCAGAGAGAGAAAAATAGATATGCTCTCTGCTGATTGGGTGGAGTATAAAAAACCAACTCTTTTACAGCAGCCTGAAGAGTATAACTATATAAAAAAGATGTGGGTTACTTTTTTTGAAAAAATAGGACAGTTTTGTTACAATCGTTCAAATCATATACTTTCTCTCTTCTCCGGTGCACAAAAAATTCAGATAAACTTTGGCGCGGATGAGAATAGAACTTCTGTCATTCCAAATGGAGTAGATGTAGATACACTTCGTGCAACTATGATATACAGGGAAGAAATTCCACGTCCTATTGTAACACTGATTGGTCGAGTAGTTCCTATTAAAGATATAAAAACTTTTATACGTGCTATTAAAATTGCATCACAGACTATCCCAAAT
>Ga0256843_1001598_pt1 | contig 17630 bp, 17 predicted proteins | sample AlvinellametaG_FD_191572 | JGI IMG/M metagenome (GOLD analysis project Ga0256843, IMG submission 191572) | Pompeii worm associated microbial communities from hydrothermal vent at the East Pacific Rise, Pacific Ocean - Alvinella | ecosystem: Host-associated > Annelida > Integument > Unclassified ... | reverse complement strand
CCTACATCGGCGTGCTGATTGACGACCTGGTGACCAAAGGGACCAAAGAGCCCTACCGGATGTTCACCAGCCGTGCCGAGTACCGGCTGATGCTGCGTGAGGACAACGCCGACCTGCGGCTCATGAAATACGGCCACGCTTTCGGCCTGATCGACGAGGCCGCCTACGCGAAGATGCTGGAGAAAAAACGGCTCATCGACGAGGGAATCGGGCTGATGGAGGAGCGATTTCTCACCCCCAACAAAGAGAGTCTCAGGTTCCTCGAAGAGCTGGGTGTCGAGAAGATCACCGACAAGACACCGCTCAAGCTCATCGTCGGCCGGGCCGACTTCACGATGGAGAAACTGGGCCGCCTCATCCCCGAAACCGCCGAGTGGCCCGAAGAGGTCAAAGAGCAGCTGATGATCCACGCCAAGTACGACAAGTACATCCAGAAGCAGAAAGAGCAGATCGAAAAGATGCACGAAATGCTGGAGGTGGCGATTCCCGAGGATATGGACTTTTCGGCCATCTCGGGACTGAGCAACGAGATCAAAGAAAAGCTGGAGAGATTTCGCCCGCCCACGCTGCAGGCCGCCAGCCAGATCAGCGGCGTCACTCCCGCGGCGATCGAAATACTGCATATCTATATCAAAATGGGGGAGAGAAGATTGTCATGAAACTCTACTACTACGTGCACACCGGCCACCGGGTCGGGCTCGAGAGGCTTCGGCGAAGTGCGCCGGTGATCAACGCTTTGAGCGATGCGGGGGTCGAAGTTTCGCTGCTGACCTCCGATTTTCGTGCCGGGGAGTTTGCCAGAGAGCAGTTCGGTATCCGCAAATACGTCAGTGTCGACGTGCCCCGAAATATCGCCAACATCGCCACCCCGGCCGACGCGCTGGTCTACGATTCCCAGGAAGGGAGCCGGGCGATGTGGGAGGATATGGCGGGTTATTTCAGCGCCTTTGTGCGCATCAGCGACGAACCGGAGGATTTCGCCACGAAAGAGAGCGGTTTCGTGCACATGCCCGAGATCGTCGATCCGCGCTATTTCGGTGAGTTCGCCCACGACGGCGGGACGGTCTATTTCTGGGGTGACGACGACTACGACAAGGAGCTCGAAAGCCTCGCCGACGCTTTTGCCGGCAGCGACGTGACCCTGCTGGAGGGGTACTACTTTTTCATGCAGTACGGCGACGCGCTGGCGCGGAAATTCGCCGCCGTGGAGGAGTCCGAATCTTACGACGAGGCGCTGACGGGGGCCGAGCGGTTTCTGACATCCTCGCCCCAGAGCGCGCTGGAGGCGCTGGCGGCCGGTTCGGGGCCTATCTATATAGAAAAGCCGGGCGCCCCTTCGGCTTGGCGGAAAACGATGGAAAAATTCGCCATTCCCGTCGTGGAAAGTTTTTCGAAGGATAAGATCTCACAGAAACAATCGGATACTCCCGTTTATAAAGCGCAAATGCTACGAAACGACGCAGCCGCCGCCATTGCCGCCTATATTAAAGATAAGCTCAGTTAATTTTTATTCACACTTAACCTTTTAGGGCATATAATATGCTGATTTAGAATCTCAAAAAAAGGATCAGCTATGGCAGATAACGGCCGACGCGACTTTATGGGTAAAGTCTTTGGCGGTTGGGCGGCCCTGGGCGGTCTTGGTGCGCTTTATGCGGCCAAGAAATCCTGGGATCCGCTTCCGAGCGTCAAGGCGGCAGGTTTCACCAAAGTGGACATGACCGCTGCGGAACCCAATGTACTCAACGTGGAAAAATGGCGGGGCAAGCCCGTCTTTATCCTGCGCAAAACCAAAGAGATGGTGGCGAAGCAGAGCAAAAACGAGACGGCGCGCGACGTCATCGTCGAAATCGGCGGCGAAAAAGTGCACTTCCTCGTCTGTGTGGGTCTTTGTACGCACCTGGGATGTATCCCGGCCTACCGTCCGCAGCAGCACAACTTCCTCTGTGCGTGCCACGGCGCGGAGTATGACGACAGCGCGATCAACACGAAAGCGCCGGCTCCCCTTCCGATGCTCATCCCTCCGTTCAAAGTCGCGGGCACGACGCTCACGATCGGCGAAGAGGGTCCTCAGTACAAGAAGATGAAAGAGCTGGGCGTCCTCGGCAACAAGCCGCTGAACCCGAAAGCGTAAGGAGTAGTCAATGGCACATTTCGAAAAAGCACACAGCCTCGAAGAGTGGCTGGATCAGCGTCTCGCGATCAAAACCCTTCGCCGGGTCCTGGCCGAAGAGTACTGGATCCCCAAAAACATCAACTTCCTCTGGGCCATGGGTATGGTTCTGGCCATCACCTTCGGCATCCTCGTCGTCTCGGGCATCTTCCTGCTCTGCTACTACCAGCCCAACGTCAACCTGGCGTTTGACAGCGTCAACTACACGATCATGCAGGAAGTGGAATTCGGATGGCTCTGGCGCCACATGCACGCGGTTGCGGCATCGGTCGTCTTTTTGATCATCTACATCCACATGTTCACCGGCATCTATTACGGCTCCTACAAAAAGGGTCGCGAACTGATCTGGATCTCCGGTATGCTGCTGTTCGTGAGCTTCAGCGCCGAGGCTTTCAGCGGTTACATGCTTCCCTGGGGTCAGATGAGCTACTGGGCGGGTATGGTTATTACCAACCTCTTCAGCCTGGGATCCCTGGAACTCAACGGACTGGTCGAGTGGATCCGCGGTGACTACGTACCGGGACAGGCGTTCCTGAACCGCTTCTTCATGCTGCACGTCTTCCTGATGCCGCTGATTATCATGGCGCTGATCGGCCTGCACTTCGGTACGCTGCGAATCCCCCACGTCAACAACCAGGACGGTGAAGAGATCGATTTCGACGTCGAGGCGAAAAAGTACCTCGAAGGCAAGACCAAGGAGTCCAAAGTCATCCGCTTCCAGCCCGACTTCCTCTCCAAGGATATGTTCGTCGTCAGTATCTTCCTGATCTTCTACTTCTACCTGGTCTTCTGGCACTTCGATTTCGCGATGGACCCGATCAACTTCGACCCCGCCGATCCGCTCAAGACGCCTCCGCACATCTACCCCGAGTGGTACTTCCTGTGGAGCTATGAGATTCTGCGTCCCTTCCCGAAAGACCCGGGTCTGATCGCGTTCGGTTTCGCGCAGGTGATCTTCTTCCTGCTGCCCTTCCTCGATCGCAGCCCCAACGTGGCGCCGGCCAACCGTCGCGGTATCTTCGCCGTCTGGTTCTGGCTGCTGCTGATCGACATGATCGTCCTGACCGTCATGGGCAAGGTTCCGCCGGAAGGCGCCTTCAGTACGATCGGTCTGGTAGCGGCGATCGTCTTCATCGTGTTGTGGATCGCGCTGCCGTTCATCACGAAAAACGAAAAAGCAGTGTAAGGAGGCTGAAATGAAAGAACTGAAAATTTTAGCGGTAGTCGTATTCTTTACACTGCTGACATACTGGGGCGTCGAACCCTACGCCCACTCGGTCATGCACAAGCATGTGGAACTCAAGGGCTTCAAATACGAAGACCTCAAGCCGATCGGCAAGACCGGCGATGCCGCCCGCGGCAAGCAGACCTTCCTCAACGCCGGATGTACCGGCTGTCACGGTCTCAAGGCCGACGGCATTCCCGCGCCGATGGATCCCGTCTCCGCGGCGGCGAGCTTCGGTGTCAACCCTCCGGATCTGAGCGACGCCGGCGCGGTCTTTGACGGCAAGTTCCTGGCGGACCTGATCCTCAATCCCGAACATGCGCTCATGGTCGAGCACAAGTTCTCCAAAGCGGGACGCAGCTTCCCGATGCCCGCCTTTTACGGTGTGGGCGGCGACAAGAATCAGGAAGTGGCCGACATCGTCGCCTACCTCCAGTCCATCGCCCCCAAGGGTGAGAAGCTGACGCCGAAGATGGCTTTCGAAACGGCCTGCGGCCGCTGCCACGCGGTTCACTACGACCGCTGGACCCAGATCGGCGAGAAACCCCGCTTCAAGCACAAAATCGACGAGCTGAAGTTCGAAGAGAAAGTGCTCGATTACCAGAACAAACTGACCAAATACCTGGGTAAACTGCCCCCGGATCTCTCTATGTACATCCGCAGCCGCGGCGAGCACTATTTGCTCACCTTCATGGAAGATCCCCAGGAGCTGCTCCCCGGTACGGCCATGCCCCGTGTCGGTGTCAGCAAAGAGAGCGCGCACAAAGTGGTCGAATACCTGGCCGATGTGGGCGACAGCAAACGCCACGAGCGTGACAGTGTGGGCAAGATCGTGATGATCTATCTCTTCATCTTCGCCTTCCTGGCCTACCTCTGGAAACAGAGCATCTGGAAAGAGCTCCACTGACCCTTTCGGTATCCGCTTCGGCGGATACCGCTTTCTCCCATTCCGATTCCCCCTTTTTCGTAACGATCGTTTAATCTTCTTTTTCGCTATTTGGAGTAAAATAGTCCCAATTTATTGGATGAGGATACTTCATGCTTATCGACGGTCACGGCCGAAGGGTCAATTACCTGCGCATCTCGGTGACGGAGCGGTGCAACTTCCGCTGCCAGTACTGCATGCCCGAAAAGCCCTTCTCCTGGGTGCCGCGCGAAAACCTGCTCAGTTTCGAGGAGCTTTTCTCGTTCGTGCGGGTCGCCATCGACGAAGGGGTCGACAAGATACGCATCACCGGCGGTGAGCCGCTGCTAAGGGAGGATCTGGATCGCTTCGTGAAGATGATCCACGACCACAAACCCGACATCGACCTGGCGCTCACGACCAACGGCTACCTGCTGGCCGATACCGCCGAGCGGCTCAAAAACGCGGGCCTGAAGCGCATCAACGTCTCCATCGACTCCCTCAAACCTCACATCGCCTACCGCATCGCCCAGAAAGATGTCCTGGGCAAAGTGCTCGAAGGGGTCGAAAAAGCTCTGGAAGTCGGCTTCAGAGTCAAGGTGAACATGGTGCCGCTCAAAGGGATCAACGACGACGAGATCGTCGACGTGATGGAGTACGCCAAAGCCCGCGGCATGACGATCCGCTACATCGAGTACATGGAGAACGTCCACGCCAAGGCGGGGCTAAAAGGCCTTTCGGGCAAGGAGATCCTGGCCAAAATCAAAGAGAAATATACGATCCGCAAAGTCGGCCGGGAGGGGAGCAGCCCCGCTTTCAACTACCTTACCGACGACGGTTACAAATTCGGCATCATCGATCCCCACAAGCACGACTTCTGCGAAAGCTGCAACCGCATCCGGCTGACCGCCGAAGGCTTCCTGATCCCCTGCCTCTACTTCGACGAGGCGATGAGTATCCGCGATGCCGTCAAGGCCGGCGACATCGAAGGGGCCAGCGAAGTGCTGCGCGAAGTGCTGCGCAACAAACCCGAAAAGAACCGCTGGGACGAAGAGAACGCCGAAGAGTCGGCCCGCGCTTTCTACGAAACGGGGGGGTGATGGTCTATCTCGTCGAGGATTTCTTTTCCATTCAGGGGGAGGGCCGCTACGTGGGGACCCCATCCGTTTTTCTGCGGTTCGGGGGCTGCAACCTCAAATGCCCGGGGTTTGGGACTTATGAGATCGACGGGGAGCCGGTGGAGGGGTGCGACACCCTGCGGGCCGTCGACAAAAGGCGTTTCGGCCGGAGCTGGAAGCCGATGGAGCGGGCCACCGACCTGATCGCCGTCGTGCAGCGCTACCTCGACCCGCTCGACTACCGGCCCCATGTGGTCCTCACCGGCGGCGAGCCGATGCTCTACCACGACGACCCCGCCTTTTACGGGCTGGTGGGCTGGCTGGTGCGCGAAGGGTTCGTCGTCACCGTCGAGACCAACGCCACGATCGCTCCCGACTTCGACCGCTACCGGGCCTATGAAGGGGTGACCTTCGCCATGGCGGTCAAGCTGGCCAACAGCGGCGAACCGATGAAAAAACGGGTGAAACCGGCGGCGATCATGGCCCTGGCCATGCGGGGGAGAGACTCCTTTTTCAAGTTTACCCTCGATCCGTCGGTACCTACCAATGCGGGCGAAATCCGGGAGATCACCGAAGGGTTCGCCAACGAGATCTACTGCATGCCCCTGGGCGACGATCTGCACCGGCTGCAGAAAAACGCCCTGCTGGTGGCGGAGTTCTGCCTCGAACACGGCTACCGCTACAGCGACCGCCTTCACGTGCGGCTGTGGAACCGGGAAGAGAAGCGATAGAAAGGCAGCGGTCATGATCATTCGCAAACTCTACAGATTCGAAAACGCCCACATCGTGCGCCGGTGCACCTCCCGCCGATGCAGCCGGAGCCTTCACGGCCACTCCTATAAAGTGGAACTGCTCTTCGCGGCCCCTTCGCTCGATCGGGGGCAGATGGTCTACGACTTCGGTCTGACCAAGGGAATGATCAAGGATCTCATCGACAGTTTCGATCATGCCATAACCCTCTGGAGCGACGACGACCCGGAGTATCTGAAGGATATGAAAAAATGGAGCGAACGGTGGGTGCAGCTGCCGGTCAACCCTTCGGCGGAGCAGTTCGCGCGCACGATCTTTCTGCTGGTCGACCGCGTACTGGAGCAGACGGAGATGGTCAACGGCGAATCGGAGGTGCGGCTCGAGGCGGTGATCGTCCACGAGACCGATACGGGCTATGCCCGCGCCGACCGGCAGGACGCCTACGACTCCACGATGGGTCCCACAAATCTGGATACGATACTCTTCTCGGAGCGTGTCCGCCAGGAGTGGCGCGACCCGACCATGTTTGAACGACTGTTAGCCGGGGAGCGTTTCGTCAACCCCGATAGTGTATAATCGGCCCAACCAAACCAAACAGGAGTGACAATGAAAAGCTGGAAAATCGTGATGGTCTCAGGTGTCGCCGCGGCGATGCTGCTGAGCGGATGCGGAGAGAAAAAGAGCGACAACGCGCCGGAGACGGCGGTCAAAACCGAAAAGGCGGCCCCCGCGCCTGCGCCCGCCGTAGAAACGCCGGCCAAACCGGAGGCGAAAGCCCCGGCCGCTCCCGCCCCCGAAGCGAAGGCCCCGGCACCCGCCGAAGCCGAAGCGCCGGCTGCCGAGGCGGTAAAAGAAGCGGCCGCCCCGGTCAAGGAGGAGGCCGCCAAGCAGGCCGAAGCGGTTCAGCAGAGTGTCGAAACCGAAGCGAAGAAAGCGACTGAGAGCGCCGAAGCGGCTGCGGCTGCGGCCAAGAAGAGCGTCGACGCGGCGGTGCTTTTTACCAAGTGCGCCGGCTGCCACGGCATGAAAGGGGAAAAACACGCCCTTGGCCAGAGCAACGTCATCGCCGGCCAGTCCAAAGAGGAGCTGGTCAAAAAGATCGAAGGGTACCAGAAAGGCACCTACGGCGGTGCCATGAAGGGACTGATGGCGGGTCAGGTCAAAAACCTCACGCCCGAAGAGGTCGACGCCCTGGCCGACTACATCTCCAAACTCTAAACCCCCCGCGGCCGCGGAGAACCCCCGCTCTCCGCGGATCTTCCCCCATTATCTTCCTTTTTTTCAGTCCGTAAAGAGAGGGCCCGCCTCTTTGGATACGGGATTCGTCCGCAACGAGAGAACACGTACCGTCCGTCCCGCTTCGATGGTCTCGATCGCGCCGTCGGTGACAAGGAGCGCGTCGGCTTCTTTGAAAGGACGCACCATGCCGGGCCCCTGTTTTTCGAGGATTTCGAAAAACTCGCCGTCGAAGCGCCCAAGCAGCACCGTGGGACGTCCCGGTTTGAGACGGTAGGCCGCGGCGTTTTTGGCGGCGAACGTCCTCAGGTAGGGCGCGCGGCCCGCCAGGCGGTTGATCAGGAGCCGTCCGAAGATCTCGAAGTTGGCCGCGGCGGCGGCGGGGTTGCCGGGAAGGTTGAGGACCCAGGTTTTTCCGATGCGTCCGAGTGTCGTCGGCTTGCCGGGTTTGATGTCGACTTTGTGAAAGAGCCTCTCCATGCCCAGCTCTTCGAACGCCTGGAGCGTGTAGTCGGCGTCCCCGACGCTGACGCCGCCGCTGGTGACGATCAGGTCGGCGTCCAGCGCGCTCGCGATGTGGGCTTTGATCGACTCCGGCGTGTCGGCGGTGGCGCCAAGAAAGCGGGTCTCGCACCCGAGCTCTTCGGCGCGGGCGAGAAACATCGGGGCGTTGGAGTTGTAGATCTGGTGGGCTTCGATCGGCTCGAAGTGCATCTTGAGCTCGTGCCCGGTGGCAAAAACCGCGACGCGGGGTCTGCGATAGAGGCGCAGGTGGGTGACGCCCTGGCTGGCCAGCAGGCTGACGGCGTAGGCGCCGACCTCTTCGCCGGGTTCGAGAAGCCGGTCGCCCCGTGTGACGTCTTCGCCTTTTTGTCGGATGTTGGCGCCCTTTTTGATCCGTTCGGGCAACTGAACCCCTTCGGGGGTCTCGACGCAGTTTTCGATGGGGATGACGGCATCGGCTCCCGGCGGGATGACGGCGCCGGTCATGATTCTCAGGGCGCGGCCTTTGCCCACCTTCATCTCGCTCGTGTCGCCGGCCAAAAGCGTCGCTTCGGCGGTGACGAGGCCGCCGGCATCGGCGAGAGTGACGGCGTATCCGTCCATGGCGGAGTTGTCGAAGCGGGGAAGGTCGAACCGGGCGAAGAGGCTTTCGGCCGCGACGCGCCCCACAGAGGCTTCGAGGGGGAGGATTTCGGTCGTCACCGCCGGGACGCGGCTGTGGATGAGGTCGAGGGCTTCGGAGACGGAGACCATAGGCAACCCTTTTTTAGTGCGATTATAGTACAATCGGCCTTATGGACACTATGCAACATACGATGCTGCAGCTGCATGTCTGGCCCGTGGTGGGGCTGACGCTGCTGGTGGCTTTGAACATCGCCGTCATCCTCGTGCAAAAAGATGACCGAAAGCTTAAAAAGTATCTCCGCATCCAGGCGACGGCCTGGACGACGCTGATGAGCATGATCGTCTTCACCGGGGCGGCGATCATGGCCTACCTGCACCTGGACTTTACGGTCAGGACGCTCCTGATGATCGCCGCGGCCGTGGCGTTGTCGTTTCTGGAGCTGCGCCGCCACCTGGCCCTCAAAAACGCCCGTCCCGGGCAGGAGTGTTTCGCCGCCGTGCGCCGCAAGATGCTGCGGTACTACATCTTCGAAATGCTCTGGCTGCTGCTGATCGGAGGCCTGGCGCCGAGGCTGGGATAGAGGCATGCGGTTTCTCTACCATCCCGACGCGGGCCTTCCCGACATCACCGTCGAGGGGGAGGCCTACCGCTACCTCTTCAAGGTCCGGCGCCACAGGCAGGGCGAGCGCATCGCCCTGCGCAACCTCGCCGACGATTACCTCTACTTCTACGAGATCGGGAGAGTGGCGCGCCGCGAGGCGGTGCTGACGTTTCTGGAGAAAGAAGAACGCATCGTCATGCCCGGCCGGGCGTTTCATCTGGCATGGTGCATCGTCGATCCCAAAACCGTCGAGAAGACGCTGCCGACCCTCAACGAACTGGGGGTGGCGAAGCTCAGCTTCGTCTACTGCGCGCGAAGCCAGAGAAACTTCCGTCCCGATTTCGAGCGGATGAAACGGATTTTGATCAACTCCTCCCAGCAGTGCGGCCGAAGCCGGCTGATGGCGCTGGAGAGTTTCGAAAGCCTCGACGCCTACCTGCGGGCCTATCCCGAGAGCGCCGTGCTCGATTTCGGAGGGGTGCCGCTTTCGTGCGGAACGGCCTATACGAGCGTGCTGGTGGGCTGCGAAGGGGGGTTTGACGACGAGGAGCGAAAAAAATTCGCCGATCGGCCGATAGTAGGAGTGGACACGCCGCTGGTTCTGCGCAGCGAGACGGCGGTCGAGTACGTGGCGGGACTGATGATGACGTGAAATGGATTGCAGCTTTGTTTTTCGCTCTTTTTCTGACGGATCCGCTGGGCGCGGATATCGTGCTGCCCGGGCAGCTGCACGCGGGCAACAACACCTTCGACGACCTGGCGCCGCCCGACCCTCTGACGCTCTACGAATATTCCCGGCTCAAGGATGGAGACGGCAACCTCTACATCACCATGTACCCCTACTATCCCACGCGTTTTTACCTGACGGAAGAGACGAGAGTCTCGGGAGTGGCGCTGCGTAACGTCCGGGGCTTTTACGACGAAGGAAACCTCTGGGTGGAGATCGACGGCAAAGAGTACGGACCCGGCGACGACAATGTCACGGCGGTGACCTTCGCCGCGCCGATCACGCTGGGGCAGGGGATGCACACGATCGCCGTGCACGGCAGCTGCTTTTACAGGGGGGACGAAGTGGCCTGCGACGCCGACGACGTGGACGACGTGGACGATTTCGACTTCGACGCGATCGTGCTGGTGACGGGACAGACGACACTGGCGTGGCACGATGTCACGCGGCATCACACCGGCGACAGCGAAGACGACAACGACAACCTGGACTACCTGGGAAACAGCGACTACAAACCCTTCTGGTACCCGGACGATGCGGAGGATTCGGAGATCGACGAACCGTTCGCGATGCAATGCCCGGTCTCGGGAATCGACTTTTTCGTCTCCCGTCTTCGGGATATCGACAAAAACGGCATCAACACCTTTGTCTTCGACCCGGGAAACGGCGACGATGCCGTCACCTTCGATCTCGATGCCGACGACGACGAGGCCCACGACCTGTGGCTCAACCTCGAACAGAGCTACCCGTCGCTGCAGAGCGCAACGGTGCGGATCAAATCGGGCTGGTACAGCGACGACGACCGTGACGACTTCTCCTGGGACGGGGTGGTGGCGGTGCCCCGCTGCCGGATGGCGCCCCGGGCCGAGTACCGTATGGACGCGTGTCTGTGGAGCGGCGCGTCGGGCGAGGTGGTCGACGCCAGCGGTCACGGGTACGACGGCAGGGCGGTGCGGGCGACGACGGGGATGCCGGGGCTTTTGTGCCGGGACGGCAACTTCTCCGTCGACAGCCAGGAGGCCGAAAGCGAGGATGAGATCGACCACGTGGAGATACCCGAGGGCGTGCTCGACGGGCTCAGGCGCATGACGGTGATGATGTGGGTCAACCTTCCGCGGGTGGAGGATCGCTTCCAGGTGGCGATGCAGGCGGTCAACGCCGACGGAGGGCAGCGTTTCCGGATCAACTTCTACCCCTATGACGACACCACGGACCGGATCGCGGTCCTGCTGAACGCAAAGGTCAAGGCGTTCTATCTCAAGGATGACGCGAGGGTGCTGGGGCAGGGGTGGCACCACGTCGCGTTCCGGACCGACGGGACGGGCAACGGCTGCCTGTTCGTCGACGGCGAGTTCCGGGGGTGCCGCTACCATGAAGAGTGGGCGAAAGCGCTGGACGTGGGCAAACCGATCTTTCTGGGGGCCAAATATATCAACGACTACAAAAACAACGACCTTCTGGGGGAGATGGACGAGGTGAAGTTTTTCGACTACCCGCTCCCCTGGCCCATGATCACCGCGATCTACGAGAACGAAAAGGGGGGCAAAAACGCCGACGGCAGCGCGAGGGAGTGCCCCGACTGCCCGCCGCCGCAGCCCGCGGCCTACCGGTTCGACGCCTGGGATACCCGGCGCTCCATCGAAGACCGAAACATCTCGACCAAAGAGGTGGCCGGATCGTTCGAGCTGAGCGTCGCGTCGCTGACGGAGGCGGGCGACGGGTTTCAGGAGTTCAACGGATCGGTCTGCCTGCAGCCGGTCCGAAGCGCCGACGGCACGCCCCTGGGCGGCTGGGTCAGGGCGCAGTTCGCGGAGGCCAACATCAGCACGGCCGCCTTTTCGGTGCCCGTGGCCGCGAAAGATGCCCGCGTGCGCATCGCCTGGAAGCGTGATGTCGACGAGGGGTGCCCACTCGAGAACGAAGAGAACAGCACCCTCTCCAGCGACAATTTCGCCGTCCGACCCCACGCCTACCTCCTGAGGCCGTCGGGCGCGCCCTACCACGCCGGCAGGGAGTTCAACCTCTCGCTCACGGCGACGACGGCCGGGGGCGACGCGGCGCCCGATTACAACGAAACCGTCGGGAGCTCCTTCCGCCTTTGGGCCGAGGAGAGCCGCAGCGACTGCCTGACGGGAACTTTGGCGTTCGACCCTTTCGCCTTTGCCGACGGAACGGTCGACGGGGTGGGGCTGAGCTATTCGGAAGTGGGTGAGATTTCGCTGCGGATCGGGGAGATCAACGGGAGCGAATTCGCCGCCGTCGACAGAGACGACACCAACGATTCGATCCGGTTGATCGCTCCCGCCTCGGTGACGGCGGCTTTCGGTGTCGATCACTTCGAGGTCAACGCCACGACGTCGGATTTCTCGGACGGCAACTTCACCTACCTCTCGCGGGATCTGCGCATGGCCGCTTCCGTCGACCTGGCGATCACCGCCAAAAACGGCCGGGACCGGCGGACCGACAACTACACCGACACCTGCTACGCCGAAGATGTCAACCTCTCGCTGGACCACACTCCGGTGCCCTCCGGCGCGTTGGGCGCCGTCGGTTTCTACCTCCGCGACGCCAACGGGACCGACGGCGCGACATCGTGGCAGTCGCCCCTTTCGGACCCGCTGGCGGTCACGGTGGGGCGTGAAAACTTCTCGCCGAAAAACCTGTGGGTCGACGCCAACGGCACGACGCGGGTACGGCTCTTTTTCAATTTCGACCGCAACGCCTCGCGGCCGGCGGTTCCCTTTGATTTCGCCTTGACGGAGATCGACGCCGCGGACACGAAGACGGCGGCGGCCGCGCGTTTTACGGCGGAGGGCAACGCCACGTTTTTCTACGGGCGTTTGACGGCCTCGGATGTGGAGACCACGGAGAACAACGTCACCGACCCCGTGCGTGCGGAGGTCTACGAGGCCCGGGGCTACGGCTTCGTCCGGCACTCGCTGCACTGGTACAGCAACGGTCGCCACGACACGGCGGACTACGGTACGGTCCGCGAGGCCAACGTCACCGCCGGCGTGCTTCTGGGCGTCGGCGAAGATGATACGATCGAGGTGGGCTGGGGGACGTGGAGGGGCGGACATCTGCCGCTTTGGATCGTCGCGACGGGGACGGAACCGGTGAAGCGGACCGTCCATCTGGGGATCGATCCGTGGCTCTGGTATGTCCCCGAAGGGTTCGGCGGCCCCTACCGGTACGAATCGGGCAGCGACTGCACGGCCCACCCCTGCTTCACCTACGAGCGGCGGGTGCCCGGGACGGCCACGGCGGTGCGCAGCGGCGACTTCAACGGCAGCGACTTCGACGCGCGGAGCCTGGACGCCAACGCTACCTACCGACGCAGACAGGGAGTGAAGCTTTTCCGATGAGACGGGCGTTGACACTGATCGAGCTGATCTTTTCGATGATGATCGTGGCCCTCGTCTTCACCGTGGTGCCCAAAATCGTTTTCGTCACCAACAAAAGTTTCGAGACCACCGTCCGCGAAGAGGCGCTTTACAACGCGATGGCGCTGATGGGGATCGTCGTGCGGCTGCCCTGGGACGAACTCAATACCCGGTACTACCGGATTCTTGCCGTCACGGCGGGCAACGGGGCCTACCGGTGCGACGAGAGCACCGGCTTTTACCGTATCGGGGGTTTCCGGGGGTCGCGCAACTGCATCGGCAGCGCGCAAAGGCCGCTGGAGGCGTCGGCGACGCTGGGACGGGAGGGGACCGACTACAACGACCTGGACGACTACAACGGGTTCGGCCTCGTGACGACCACCCCCTACGGCGCCCGCTACGATTTGAACGTGACGGTCCGCTACCTGGAGGATCCCGACCCCGGCGACGAGGTCGACCTGTCGCTGCTGGCCCCTTCCTCCGGCACCACCGATATCAAAGAGGTCCGAGTCACCGTCTTTGCCCGTGCCAAGACCCCCTTTCGCTCCTCCATCTACTACCACGCGGCCAACATCGGGCAGTTCTACCTCCACAAAAGGGCGTGGCGATGAGACGGGGCTTTACGCTGATCGAGATCGTCGCGGTGATCGCCGTCACGGGCATCCTGGCCGTGGGCACCTTCAGGGCGCTCTCGGCTCTTTTCGTGCGCGGCGCCAAAGCCCGGGCGGTGACGGAGCTTTCGCTCTCGACCCAGACGACGCTCGATCAGCTGAGCCTGCTGCTCTACTCCCGCGTCGGGGCCTCGGTGATCGGGTACGATCCCGCCGACGGCACCTTCGCGCGGCTGGAGGATCTTGCCGCCCCCAAACCGGTGCTGGAGTGGCTGGGCACCGCCGAAGAGGCCTATGTCCGGCGCGACTACAGCGGGTTCGTGGACATGAACGCCTCCGATCCGGCGGCCAACGTGCTCGTCTCTCCCGATACCGACGGCGGGGCGCTGGACGCTACCGAAAAGCTCAAATTCGGCACGACGGCGGAGAGTTACGCCGACGACAGGCTCCGCCTCGTCTTCGCCGGGACCTTCGACAGCGGGGCGGGAGAGACCGGGGGGTTCGGCTGGCACGGCGGCGACGCGTCGGCGGCGATCCCCGTCTCCGTCGACGCGGAGGGCAACATCACCCTCGGGTCCGATCCCGCCTTCATCTACGAGAAGTACTACCTGGTCGACACCGCCTACGCCGTGGCCCGCGGCGCCGACGTGAACCTGACGGCCCGGTGCATCGGGGATCTCGGCGTCGAAGCTTCCGAAAACACCCTCTACCTCTTTTACGACTACCGACCCTGGAAGGGGGAGAGTTTCTGCGCCGATCCCGCCGGCGGCGGAGCGGGGCGGGTGACGATCCTGGCCGAGGAGGTGCAGGGGTTTCGGGCCGAGACGGTCAACGGCACGATCCGCCTCGGCCTCGACACCCTCCGTCCGATCACGGGCTCGACGCCGGTGCACGTGACCAAGCAGAAGGTGGTCTTCTGATGCGGCGGGCATTCGGTCTGATGCAGGCGATAATGATCGTGCTGGTCGTCGGCGGCATCATGACGCTGGCGCTGCGCTACGCCAGAGTCGGCGCCGTGCACACGGCCGACAGCTACACCCGGGAGCGGGCGGAGCTCTTTTTGCAAAGCGCCACGGAGATCGCGATGCTGCAGATCTCCGGGCACGACCGCGCCGGCGGCTGCCTCGAGCGCGTGCGGGTGCGTTCGCGGGAGGGGGATTTTGTCGCGGACGTCCGGATCCTGCGCTACTACCTGCTGCGGGGCAGCGCCGACCTGGCCGCCTGCGGTTCGCTGGGGTATCCCATCGCGACGGAAGAGTCCCACGGCATGGTGCTGATGGAAGTGACCGTCACCGCCGACCCCTCGGCCCGGGTGGTGCATCCGGTGCGGATCGTGCGAAGGAGCCTGCAACGGCCATGAGACGCGACGCCTTCACCCTTATCGAACTGATCTTCGTGCTGCTTCTTGTCGGGCTGCTCGCCGCGGCTTCGCGCGCGCTGTACAAGCCTGCCCGGGGCCTGCACGACGCCCGCTATGTGACGCTTCGGCTGCAGCGGGCGCGCTACGAAGCGATCGGCTACGACCACCGCCTCTTCGGCGGCTCGACGCAGAGCGCCGGGCCCGGCTGCGTCACCCTGACGCGAAGCGGGCTGGAGGGCGATCTTTCGCGGGCGGGGGCCTACCGGCTCGACGGCTCGACGACGGTGACGGTCTCGGGGCTGACGGGGAACACTCTTTGCTTCGATGCGAAAGGACGGCCCCACGACGGCGATTTCTCCCTCGCTTCACTGCTTCACGGAACGGTCGATATTTCCGTAGTAAACCGCGGGGAACGCTACCGGGTGAGGGTCTTTCCCGCAAGCGGTTATGTTAGAATGATCCGATAGAGGGCGCACCGAAGCGAGGCGCCCTCCATACGGTGAGGAAAAGAGGCGAAAAACCCATGGCGAACGAGACGGTCTATCTTTGCGGCGACGAGGCCCCGCGGCGCTTCGACGGCGAAACCTTCGCGCCGGCGTCGTTGAAAGAGGCCAAAAGAGGCTTTTGCGCGGCGATGGTGCCGGTGTCGCTGCTCCGCTCGCACAGCTTCAAGATTCCCCTGGGTACCTCCGACGAGAAGTTCGCCACCCTCGTGGAGATCACGATGTTCGAAGAGGGCGGCCTCGACATCGACCGGGAGTACGCCATCGCCTACGTGCGCCACGCCCTCGATTTCGACGGTTCGTGGCTGGTGGAGGCGTTCGCGGCGGAAAGGGACGAGCTCGAAAAGCGCTTCGGACCCGCCGCGTCGAAGACGGGCCATATCGACCTGCTCGCCGTTCCCTACCTCGCCTACGAAGGGCTCTACCGCTTCGAGAGGGCGGACGCCGCGGCGGTCGAGCTCTTTCTCTACCTGGGGGACGAGGCCTCCTACGCGGTGCTCTGCAAAGAGGGGCGCTACCTGACCCACCGCACGCTCCCGTCGCTGGCGTCGCTGGCGCTCAAGGCCGGGGTCGACGCGGCGGTGCTCGTCGAGGCGCTTCGCGAGAGGGGACTGCTGGCGGAGAATTACGGCCCTGACGAGAGACTGCTTCTCGCCACGCTGCAGGAGGCTTTCGGCGAGATCGTCGAGCGGATCGCCCACACCGTCAGCCACAAGCGCGGCGTCTTCGGCATCGGAGGCATCGACGCGATCTTTCTCGATTTCGGCCTTTCGGAGATTCCGGGCCTTTGGGAGCTTTTCGACGGGTACGGCTTCGAAGAGAGCCGCAAAGGGGTGGTGCGCTGCTGCGAGGCGCTGCCGCCCGAAGCGCAGCACGAGGGGATCGAGGCGCTCTACCTCCTGGCCGCCGCTTCCGGGCGCCTCGACGCGCCCAATCTGACGGTTTTCGAGAAGCGGCCCGGCTTTTTGCAGACCCATACGGGACGCTTTCTGGCCGCGGCGGCCGCGGCTTTGCTGCTGGTGGGCGGCTACGGGGCGACGACCCGGATGGAGCTCGACGGCCTGGCGCGGGAGCGATCGTCGCTGGAGGCGCAGCTGCGGACCATGCGCGCCGAAGCGAAGAAGCTCACCGCCCGTCTCAAGGCCGAACGCTCACGGCGCGACGCGGTGCGCGAACGGCTGGAGCGGCGGCGTCGGGAGCTGATGGCTTTCGACGAGGCGGCGGACACGATGCTGATGATCAAAGCCTCCAAGGCCAAGCGGCAGGCAATGATGCGGGACGTGGACGAGGCGCTGAGACAATACCGCCTCTCCGCCACGTGGCTGGAGCAAAACGGTTCGCGCGCCGTGCGGGTGGATGTGCTGACCCCCTTCGCCCACAGGGCGCGCATCGCCAAATTCATGAAGAGGCTGGTGGACGAAGGCTACGCGAAAGTGGGCACCCGGGAGATCCGCCTGGACGAAAACCTCTACCAAAGCCGGGTGGAGATCGTCCGATGAGCCTGCTGCGCGATACCGAAACCCGCTTCGAAAGCTACGGCCCCGCCCGGCGGTGGGGGCTGACCCTGGGGGCGGCGGCGATGATCGTGCTGCTGGGCTACTACCTCTGGATCGAGCCGATGGAGCGCGAGATCGAAACGGAGCAGGGGCAGATCGCCCGGCTTCAGCGGCAGATCGCCCAGGTCCGCCTGCGGCAGATCAACGCCATGCTGGCTAAAACGAAAAAGGAGCGAATGGTTCTGCAGGAGCGTCTCGACCGCGCCGACGCCGCCAAGCGCTACCTCCAGAGCGTGGCGCACCGCTACGACTTCATCTGGTTCGACCAGAAGAGTTTTCTGGAGATGCTCGACCGGGTCCTGAAGCGTTCGGTCGATCTGGGCGTGCGCCTGGACGTGGTGGAGACGTTCGACG
>Ga0256843_1001597_pt1 | contig 17633 bp, 18 predicted proteins | sample AlvinellametaG_FD_191572 | JGI IMG/M metagenome (GOLD analysis project Ga0256843, IMG submission 191572) | Pompeii worm associated microbial communities from hydrothermal vent at the East Pacific Rise, Pacific Ocean - Alvinella | ecosystem: Host-associated > Annelida > Integument > Unclassified ... | reverse complement strand
CCTCTTCTGAGGGCAACCACAAGGGATTGCCCCTACGATAGGGGTGCCCTCGTGGTTGCCCACCTGTTTCCATTTTCCCGAACATTACCGCAGGGTGTCGTCCCCGGACAACACCATCTCGATCGTCTGACCGTATGTTGTCGGGGGACGACACCCTGCGTATCCGGCCCGCTGTCGGGCACCTTCTGGCCGTGACCCTCCCCAGAGGTCAGACGAGAGCTCCGCAAGCGCTCGCCTGACCCCTGACAGGATCTCGCTGGGCAACCACGAGGGATTGCCCCTACTATTCGGGGCAGCGGTTTCAACCGCTGATTAACGCGACTGAAGTCGCGTCCCCTCTTCTGAGGGCAACTACAAGGGATTGCCCCTACGGCTGGGTTGCCCACCTACTTCAGCTTCGCCTTGAACTCCACCGTTGTGTTGCTCTCGGCAGGCACTTCATCGATGACCCATTGGATCGCGTTGTACTCTTTCGGATTCGCCGGACGTCTCTTCCCGGTCTTGAGGTCCTTAACAAAAAGTTTTTCCGGCACATCGAAATGCTTGCCGCCATCGACACTGTAGTAGATCCGGCATCCCGTCGCGCATTTGGCCGTTTGGGCCACATAGGTCAGATGGGGGTTGATGGGATTTTTGATCGCGACGTTCTTCAGCGGCTTATCGGTACGGTTGGTCACCGTATCGATGTAGCGCACCACCGTCCCGGGGACCACCCGGTGTGCCCGGACCCATTTGGTGACCACTTTGCCGGTCTTTTTGTCTTTGATCCGTTTGGCCTGATAGGATGCTGTCGAGACGCTCACCGGCGCCACCTTTTTCGCCGCCGGAGCGGGGGCTTTCTCTGCCGGGGCAGCGGTAAAGAGAAGCGCCAGCAACGCGGCCAGCATGTAGATTCGTTTCATTTTGCTCCTTTTTTTGTGTTATGTGCTATGTATTACGCGGCGAGATTTCAAAAAACTCACGCCGCATTCTCCGGACGCACAAGCACGCCAAGCTCTTCAGCACGCTGATGCAGAGCCTGTGGGCTGAACTCCAGACCGTTCGGCCAGCACAAAGCCCCAAGCTCCAGAAAGAACGATGCAAAAAACCGATCATCTTTCAACGCATCGGTCAACACCGTACCTTTTTCCAAAAGATACGAAAAATCCATATCGGCACTGGTACCGTCTGAAAAAACCAGATGGATCGTATGATCCGCCGTACGATGTGCTTGAGTGATTTTAATCATTGTCAGCTCCTTTGATTCGCTCCAATGGCATCAACGCAACTGCCTTATCCCAGTCTGCCAAAAGAGCTTTGTGATTTTCCTGCGTCCATTCACGAATGATCCTTTGTGCCTTTGTAGGCATCTCTCCGGCGATGATCTTTCCATCTTCGATCGCAAAAAGAGCTTCGTGCCCTTGATACTCAGCATGAAAATGGGGAGGATTGTGATCATCATGGTACATCCGAATATAGATACCGAAAAAATAGGAGATCACCGGCATTATTCCACCTCCACATCGAACTGCATCGTTCTGTGCGTTGTGCCGCTGAGCGTTCCCACCCGCACCGTCACCACTGTAGCATTGGCCTCACCTGCGTCGCCGTCGGCTTTGTCGGTCAGGGCGGTCGCATCAAGGCGCAGGGAGCCGGGGAGATAGCGGGTGCCGGCCGGGATCACGTCGCTAACGACCACTCCATCGATGTGACGGCCGGCCGCCTTGCCGCCGATGTGGGTGTCGATGGTGTAGGTGATCCGACTGCCGGTGTGGGTGGCGTTGTCGTCGGTGTGGACGGTGGCGTTCTTTTCCGCTACAAGCCAGTAGTCCCGGATAAGCCAGCTGCCGGTATCCTGATCTTTGCCGGTGCGGACGACCGTATCGACCTGATCAGGCCGGTCGGTCCCGGCGGTGGCGTTGCGCTCGGTATCGGCCCGAAGGATCTCGTGGCTCCGGTTGCCCGGGGCGGTGGTGTTGTCATCGGGGATAGTCCCGACCAGAAAAAGGGTCACGTTGCGATCGGCCCCCAGCACCACACGGGTAAGGTTGGTATCGACGGTCGGATCGAAAATGCTGTTGTTGTCCTCATCGCGGTAGATCCACACCCCCTGCGGCGTGAAGTCGCTGGAGGTGTTGTGCTCGTATGCGAGGGTGATGTTCTCATCGCCGTTGCCTTGGTTGGCCAGTACGAAGGTCAGCACCCGCTCCGTGTCCCCGCCATAGACCTCCACCGGTGCGCTGTCCTCCCACGCCACATGGATATCGACCACCCGATCGACGACGAAACGGTCGGTGGTGCTGTTGAGATCGTAATCGATCCCGCCGACGGCATAGGCGATCTGTGCGGTGTTGTTGATGTCGGTTCCCACGGGGGTCCCTTTGGCCGCGATCCCCGCTACCATACCCAACAATGAGACCACCACCCACATCACCTGCCGCACACACGCTCCTATGATACATTATAATTTCATATCGCTGATGATTATATCCTAAAAAAGTCAAAAAGGGAGAATAAACCGATTTTTCAGGCGATCATATGCCAAAAAAGAGGACAGTGAGTGTTACTGAATGATACGCATTTCACTCGGCAAAAACGGCCGAGACCGCCGCCGGGATCCGCATCGGTCGCATCCGTTTGGCATCGACAAAGACCCACTCGGTCTCCCCCTCGCTCACCAGCGTATCGTCCGCGACCCGGCGCAGTTCATACCGGCGCCGGGAGACGATCCGGCCGATCGACTCGATCCAGGTGGTCATCCGCAGCTCTTCCCCCTCGAACGCCGGATTCCGGTACTCGATACGGTGGGACCGGGCCACCCAGGTACCGCCGTGTTCCAGACACTGCTCATACCCCATCCCCGCTGCCTGCGCGTGACGGGTAGCCGCCTCCATCATCCACTCCAGATAGGTGACGTTGTTGACATGCCCGTTGAAGTCGATGGCGTCAGCGGGAACGGTGAAGGTGTAGGTGTAGGTTCTCATAACGAATCGATCATCTCCCGTATGGCAGTATGCAATGGAGGAACCTCCTCGTCACAGGCGATATAGATCGCTTCTGCATTGAGATCGAAATAGTGGTGAGAAAGAATATCCCGCATCCCCTTGATCCCTTTCCAGTCGATATGGTCATACATTTCGAGAAGGTGCCCGTTGGTCAGTTTGTCGATCTTCTTCAAACTTTCCCCGATAGCGATAAACAGCATACACAACCCGTCCAGTTTTTCCTGACCTTCCGGTGTTTCCAGCAGATCGTCGACGCTTTTTACCGGTTCAAAACGCTGCTCTATCGTCGTCAATGCCTGATCGATCTGCCCGAGTATCTCACCGACAAGTGCATTCTCAGGCACGGATCGCTTCCTGCTCGATATGACGCCGGAGCGAGGGGTTCATCCGTTCACGCAACTGGACAAGATCGACCGAGACCCCCAGCATCTCTTCCAACTCGATCCGGATACGTGACAGGAGAAACACACTGGCATGGCGCAGCGAAACAAAGACATCCACGTCACTCGACTCCGAGGCGGTGTCGCGGGCGTATGAACCGAACAGGCCGATCTGTTCGATACCGTATTGGCGAGCATGCTCTTCTTTGTAACGCAACAGCTGTTTCAGCAGGGATTCCCTGTTCAGCACAATATCTCCTTTTTGGTAGATTATATCATACCTCTCTCGGGTCCACCAGTTTCCCGGCAATAGCAGAGGCCGCAGCCACGGCGGAGTTGGCCAGATAGATCTCGCTCGTGCGGGCGCCCATCCGGCCGACGAAGTTGCGGTTGGTGGTGGCGACACATTTCTCCCCGTCACCGAGGATCCCCATGTAGCCGCCCAGGCACGCGCCGCAGGTGGGGTTGCTCACCACCGCGCCCGCTTCGACCAGCGCCTCGATCAGCCCCTCTTTTTGGGCCTGGAGGAAGATCTTCTGCGTCGCGGGGGTGACGATCATCCGGGTGCGGCGCGCCACCCGCTTGCCGCGGACGATCTCAGCGGCGATGCGCAGATCCTCGATCCGGCCGTTGGTGCAGCTGCCGATCATCACCTGATCGATGGCGATCTCATCGGCGGCGGCCTCCTCCATGCTGTGGCCGTTCTCGGGCAGGAAGGGGTAGGCGACGACCGGCGAAAGGGTATCCAGATCGATCGTCACCACCTGCGCATACTCTGCATCGGGATCGGAGTAGTGGATCTTCGGTTCGCTCCGCAGTCCGCCGTTGGCCTCGGCCACCTCATCGAGCCATGCGGTGGTGATCTCGTCCACGGCGAAGATGCCGTTCTTGGCCCCGGCCTCGATCGCCATGTTGCACATACTGAAGCGGTCGCTCATGTCCAGATGCCGCACCCCCTCACCGGTAAACTCGATCGCTTTGTAGAGCGCCCCGTCGACCCCCAGACGGCGGATCAACTCGAGGATGATGTCCTTGCCGTAGACGTGTTTGCCCGGCGTGCCGATCAGCTCGACCTTGATCGTCTCGGGGACCTTGAACCAGTTGCCGCCGGTGATGATCGCGAAGCTGATGTCGGTACTCCCCATCCCGGTCGCGAACGCCCCCAGCGCCCCGTGGGTACAGGTGTGGCTGTCGGCACCGATGATCACATCGCCGGGGATCACCAGCCCCTTCTCGGGCAGCAGCGCGTGCTCGATCCCCATGTCTTTTTCATCGAAGAAATATTTCAGATCGTGCTTGTAGGCAAAGTCCCGGCTGATCCTGGCCTGATTGGCGCTGGCGATGTCTTTGGCCGGAATGTAGTGGTCCATCACGATCGCGAATCCGTCCGGATTGGCCAGTTTTTCGGCGCCGCTCTCCTCGAACGCCCGGATCGAGATGGGGGTGGTGATGTCGTTGCCGATCGTCATGTCGATCGGCACCCGGACGATCTCACCCGCTCGCACCGCTCGCCCAGCATGCTCGGAGAAAATCTTCTCAGTAATGGTCTGTCCCATAAAGTATCCTTGTGTAGATGTTGCCGCGATTATAGCGAAAATTTTTTTCGTGTTACGTGTTACGTGTTACGTGCTGCGACTTTTTTAGATATAATCCCCCAAAAATCGTAGCACATAGCACGGAACACGGAACACAAATACTATGAAACTTCACCACCTCTACGCTCTGGCCGAACGGCTAAAAGAATTTGACTACATCACCCGCGCACGGCGCGTGGAGGACAACGTGATCGAGCTGGCGGTCAAGGGGGCTCATTCCCGTCATTCCGGGCTTGACCCGGAATCCCCCCGATCGTTCAGGGATGATCAATCTCTTCGGAATACTCAGGGGATCCTGAATCAAGTTCAGGATGACGGAGAACCTGTCATTCCGGACCCGATCCAAAATCCCATCGACCACCCGGGAAAACGACGATCACGCACAACCGATCATGGGATTGTCGGGATCGGGGGAACCCGACCTACCTACTCACTCTTCTTCGACATGACCCGCGGCAACAGCACGGTCTACCTTGCGCCTTCCCAGCGTCCGCTGCAGGGCTACAACGCTCCGTTCGATACCCTGCTGCACACCCTCGTCTCCTCAGCAAGGATCCTCGACGCACAGGTGGTCAATGACGACCGGATCCTCCGGATCGATCTGGCCCCCAAAAGCGACTACAAAGACCAGCGCATCGCCCTGCAGTTCGAGTTCACCGGCAAGAACACCAACGCCATCCTGCTGGACGAGAACAACGTCATCATCGAGGCACTCCGCCACATCGATGCCGAAAGCTCTTTTCGGGTGATCCGTCCGGGGGTGGAGCTGGTGCCGTTGCCGCCTCGAGCTCAGGCAAACAGTCATTCCGGACCTGATCCGGAATCCCATCAGACGACCGAGGGGATCCTGAATCAAGTTCAGGATGACGCGAACGCAGACCTCCCCCGTCGTTCCGAATCCGATCCGGAATCCCTCCGATCGGGGCAGCGATTTCAATCGCTGAACGCAACGCGAATGAATTCGCGTCCCCATGAGAAAGAGAAGATCCTGAATCACGTTCAGGATGACACACAAACTACCCACTACCCACTACCCACTACCCACTCATCTCCCATCGACACCATCCTCATCGAAAACCACCGCGAACGCCACGCCCGCAAACTCGCCCAGGCCAAACAGTCCAAAGCCTCCGCCGTGCGCAAGCAGATCCAGAAGTTCGATCGGCTCCTGAAAAAACTCGCCGACCCGGACACCCTCATGCACGATGCAGAACGGTACCAAAACATGGCCAATATTCTTCTGGCCAATCTTCATACGATCCGCCCCTATGACCGGGAGTTAAAAACGACCGATTTTGACGGCAACCCTGTCACCATCCCCCTCCCGCCCGATACCCCCGTGGGGCGCATGAGCGAGCACTACTTCACCCGCGCCAAACGGGCCCGTGCCAAAGCGGCCAATATCCACATCGAACGGGAGAACCTCGAGAGCAAAAAAAGCTTTTACGAGAATATCCTCCATGCCATCGAGCAGGCGCAGGATGTACGTGAACTCGATCTGCTGGTCCCCAAACGGGCCCGCGCCCAGCGCAAAAAAGAGCGTCTCAAAGAGGGAGAGCTCTTCTGGATCGAAGATGTCAAGGTCTATGTCGGCCGCAACAGTGTCGAGAACCAGCACCTGCTGGGGATCGCCAAGGCCAACGACATCTGGATGCACGTGCGCGACATCCCCTCCAGTCATGTCATCATCCGCACCGACAAACAGACCCTCCCCGACCGTATCCTCGAAGCCGCGGCCAAACTCTGCGTCGATTTCTCCATCCGCCAGCCCGGCGACTACGAGGTGGACTACACCCGCCGCAAATTCGTCAAGATCCAGGAAGGCTCCCGCGTCGAATACGACAAATACCAGACGATACGGGTAAGGAAAGAGGGGGTGGAGATTAGAAATTAGAAATTAGAAATTAGAAATTAGAAATTAGAAATGGTAACGGGGATTGGGCTTTTGTCAAGCTTAAAGGTGTGGTGAGGCAGCCTGCGCGGCTTCACTTCGTTCCGACCGCTTCGGTTCCGACGCTACCAACGACAAGCAGTTGTCGTTGGCTTCACGCGTCTCACATTCCAGACTTGATCCGGAATCCCCCCGATCTTCACAGGGTTGGCAAGCTTCCCCGAAATAGACATGGGATCCTGAATCGAGTTCAGGATGACGGTGGTGGGTGTCCGTAAGTGATCAAAACCCCGTCATTCCGGACTTGATCCGGAATCCCATCGTAGTTCAGGGAAGCTGTATCGCCCCTGGTAGACAAGGGGATCCTGAATCGAGTTCAGGATGACAGGCTGCCCGTACGTCCTATCACGAATGTGTCGGGATCGGGGGAACCCGGCCACATATCCCATCAAACAAAAGCTTCGCACTGCGAAGCATACCAACATTCCTCATTCCTCATTCCTCATTCAAAAGTATATCGCTATAATACCCACAAACAATGCACAGGAAACAGATCATGTCCCAATCTTCCGAACATACGAAACGCATCCAGACCGCGGCGGCTTTGCTGGCCGGGCTGCTGGTCGTCGGGCTGCTCGACTGGCCGTGGCTTACGTGGCTGGTGCTGGGGGTGGCGTACTATTTTGCCGTGGACGAAGCGGTCACGCTCTTTCGTATCGGTGATACCGCCCCCTACCCGTTCGGCGCGGCGGTGTGGCTGGTCTCCGGCCTCTACCCCCATGCGATCGATGTGCTGGTCTTCGCGCTGCTGATCTTTGCCGCGCTGCTGGCCTATCGGCGGAAGCTCGAGACACGCAGCTTCCTGCCGCTGCTTTACCCCACGATCGGTCTGCTCTATGTGTGGATGCTCTACCGCGAATACGGCATGATCGCGCTGGGGTGGATGCTGGTGCTGGTGGCACTGACTGATATCGGCGCCTACTACACCGGCCGGGCCATCGGTAAGACCCCCTTCTCCCCCACCTCCCCCAACAAAACCCTCGAAGGGGTCGCCGGCGGCGTGATCGCCGGGACGATCGGCGGGACGATCGTAGCGACGGGATGGATGGAGATCGGCTTTTTTGCGGCGCTTTTTATCAGCCTCATCGGGGCGAAATTCTCAATCTTTGGGGATCTGTTCGAGAGCTACCTCAAGCGTGAAGCGGGGGTCAAGGACAGCGGCACCATCCTCCCCGGCCACGGCGGCGTACTCGACCGGATCGACGGCTACCTCTTCGCCGCCCCGGCTCTCTATATCCTCCTCCACCTCTTCGGATACTAAAGGACCCCCATGCCATCGACCACAAACCATCAGCCATCGACCATCGACCATCGACCATCGACCATCGACCATCGACCAAAAGCCATCGTCCTCCTCGGTTCCACCGGCTCCATCGGGGTCAACACCCTCATCATCGCCGAGCGGTATGACCTGCCCGTCGAAGCACTCGTCGCCGGCACCAACATCGACCTGCTCAACGAGCAGATCGCCCGTTTCCAGCCCCGCATGGTCGCCATCGCCCGTGCCGAAGACCGCGAGCGGGTCAACCACCCGGAGGTCTATGTCGGCGAAGAGGGGATCCTCGAACTGCTCGAGCGCAGCAGCAGCCCCACCGTGGTCAACGCGCTGGTGGGCTACGCCGGAATGCGCCCCACACTCAAGGCGATCGAGCTGGGCCGCCACGTCGCGCTGGCCAACAAAGAGTCCCTTGTCGTTGCCGGCGAGTTCATCGACACCTCCAACATCACTCCCATCGACAGCGAACATTTCGGCCTGTGGTATCTGATGAACGGCCGTCCCGTCGACCGGCTGGTGATCACCGCCAGCGGCGGAGCGTTCCGCGACTGGAAGCTGGAAGATATGAAGACGGCCACCTTCGCCAACGCCCTCAAACACCCCAACTGGTCGATGGGCAACAAGATCACCATCGACAGCGCCACCATGACCAACAAGCTCTTCGAGCTGCTGGAAGCCAAGTGGCTTTTTGATACCACCAATGTCGACGCGGTGATCGAGAAAAAATCGATCATCCACGCCCTGATCGAGTTCGTCGACGGCTCCACCACCGCCCATTTCGCCGGAGTGGACATGAAACTGCCCATCGCGTTCGCCCTTTTCGGTGAAGTGCATGAGCCGATCCTCCCCCCCACCGATCTGCTCGGCATCGGCCCGTTGGAGTTTCAGCCCATCGATCCGGCACGCTACCCCATCTGGCAGATCAAAGACCACATCCTTGCCAACCCCCATCTGGGCGTCATCGTCAACGCCGCCAACGAAGTCGCCATCCCGGCATTTGAGCGGGGAGACGTCACCTTCTTCGAGATGGCCGACATGGTCCTCGATGCGGTCAGACACTTCGACGATGTCCACCCGGCAAGCGTCGAGGAGATCATCGCGGTGGATCGAGAGGTGAGGGAATACGTTAAGAATTAGGAATTAGGAATTAGGAATTAGGAATTAGGAATTAGGAATTAGGAATTAGGAATTAGGAATTAGGAATTAGGAATTAGGAATTAGGAAATGGTAGCAATAAATGGGCTTTTGTCAACCTTAAAAGTACGGAAAAACCGTCATTCCGGACTCGATCCGGAATCCCCTCAAACATTCAGGAATGTCCAAAGCTCCCCGGTAGATAAGGGGATCCTGAATCGAGTTCAGGATGACGAAGGTACGGCAGCCTACGCGGCTTCACTTCGTTCCGACCGCTTCGGTTCCGACTCTACCAACGACAAGCAGTTGTCGTTGGCTTCACGCGTCTCACATTCCGGACTCGATCCGGAATCCCCCCAATTGGGGCAGCGATTTCAATCGCTGACATTAACACGAATGAATTCGCGTCCCCAGAAAAAAAAGGGGATCCTGAATCAAGTTCAGGATGACGAAGGACCGTCAACATCAAATATGCGTAGGGTGTTGTCCCCCGACAACACGCTGAATGCACCGTTCACCACATCCCATCATACCCATTTCCCCCATCCCACCCACAGCGATGGGTGGCGATCATGTACGTTTCATCATGGATTTGTCGGGATCGGGGGAACCCGACCTACATTGCGTGAAGCATACCAACCTTCCTCATTGAACGGTACGCTGGCAAGCGCACCCTACCCACTACCCACTACCCACTACCCACTTCATCCGAAAGGAACGTTTGGATGATTTTGTCCATCGAATCGAGCTGCGACGATACCGCGCTGGCGATCACCCGGATCGATGACCATGCGCTGCTCCACCACACCAAGCTCTCGCAGGAGATCGAACATGCCCGGTACGGCGGGGTGGTGCCGGAGCTGGCCAGCCGGCTGCACGCGACAGCCCTGCCGCGGCTGCTGGAGAGCGCCCGCCCCTGGCTGGCGGATCTGCGGGCGGTGGCGATCACCACCCAGCCCGGACTGGCTGTGACCCTCAACGAGGGGCTCATGATGGCCAAAACGCTTGCTGTTTTTCAGCGCCTCCCCCTCATCCCGGTCCACCATCTCAAAGGACACATCTACTCGCTCTTTATCGACAAGCCGACCCGATTCCCGCTGCTGGTGATCCTCATCTCCGGAGGCCACACGATGGTGGTACGTGCCCGGGCGATCGACGACATGGAGATCCTCGCCACGAGCATGGACGACAGCGTCGGAGAGGCGTTCGACAAAACCGCCAAGATGATGGGGCTGGGGTATCCCGGCGGCCCCATCATCGAGAAGCTGGCCCGCGACGGGGATGAAACCCGGTTCGATCTGCCCGTCCCCCTGCGCAACTCGCCGCTGATCGCCTTCTCCCTCTCGGGGCTCAAGAACGCCGTGCGGCTTGTGATCGAAAAGCTCGGCGGGCCGGATGCGATGAGCGAACAGGACCGGCGGGATCTGGCCGCCTCGTTCCAGCTGGCGATCACCCGTCACCTCATCCAAAAGAGCAAAAAACTCTTCGCCGCCGAACCGATCCCCGATGTCGCCCTCGTCGGGGGTGCGAGCGCCAATCTCTACCTGCGCGGCGCCTTCGAGAAGCTGGCAGCCGAATACGGCAAAACCCTCCACGTCGCCCCGCTGGAATATTGCGCCGACAACGCCGCGATGATCGGCCGCTACGGGATCGACGCCTGGCGCGCCGCCCTCACCGAGGACCCCCACACCGTCACCATCACCCCCAACCGTAAGTTGCAGCAGGGGGGACAGCTGTAGGGGTGGATACACCCCCATCCTGTCGTAACACGTAACGCATAGCACGTAACACTCCCTTCCCAAAGCCCTTTTTCGCTAAAATAGATACCAATTACACTTTTTGAAAAACAAACGGAGAAAACCATGGCAGAATACGGCGCTGGCAATATCAAGGTCCTCAAAGGGCTCGAAGCGGTACGAAAACGCCCCGGAATGTACATCGGGGACACCTCGGTCAAAGGGCTGCACCACCTCGTCTACGAAGTGGTCGACAACTCCATCGACGAAGCGATGGCGGGCTACTGTGACACCATCAAGGTCACCCTCACCAAGGCCGGCTCGGCCATCATCGAGGACAACGGCCGGGGGATCCCCGTCGCCGAGCATCCCACCGAGAAGATCTCCGCAGCCACCGTCGTCCTGACCGTGCTGCACGCCGGAGGGAAGTTCGACAAAGACACCTACAAGGTCTCGGGCGGTCTGCACGGGGTCGGGGTCTCGGTCGTCAACGCCCTTTCCAAACGGCTCGACCTGACCATCATGCGTGACGGGGCGATCCATCAGCAGTCGTTTGAGCGCGGGATCCCGCTGGCACCGCTCGAAGTGACCGGTAAAAGCCGCAAAAAAGGGACCCGCATCGAGTTTTGGCCCGATCCGGAGATCTTCACCGAAGGCGTCACCTTCCAGAAAACGATCCTCACCAAGCGTTTCAAGGAACTGGCCTACCTCAACCCCCGCATCACCATCGAGTTCCGTGATGAGCGGGACGACACCAAAGAAACCTTCCATTTCGAGGGGGGCCTCAAGCAGTTCGTCGAGGACATGAACACCCACGAGCCCCTCTCCACCCCCCAGTTCTTCCAGGGATCGGCCGACGACATCGAGATGGACATCGCCCTCATGTACAGCAACAGTGACAGCGACAAGGTCGTCACCTTCGTCAACAACATCAAGACCCCCGACGGCGGGACCCACGAAGCGGGCTTCCGTGCCGGTCTGACCCGTTCGCTCTCCAGCTACATCTCCAAGAACGCCAACGCCAAGGAGCGCAACATCAAGATCACCGGGGACGACGCACGCGAAGGGCTCGTGGCCGTCATCTCGGTGCGGGTCCCCGAACCGCAGTTCGAGGGGCAGACCAAGGGGAAACTCGGTTCCTCCTACGTCCGTCCGCTGGTGCAGCGTTTCTTTACCGAGAATTTCAACAAATACCTCGAGGAGAACCCCATCGAGGCCAAGGCGATCATGAACCACGTGATCCTTGCCGCCAAAGGGCGCGACGCGGCCAAGCGGGCCAAGGACCTCGTCAAACGCAAAGACTCCATGGGGGTCGGTACCCTGCCGGGCAAACTCGCCGACTGCCAGAGCAAGGATCCGGGGATCAGCGAACTCTACCTCGTCGAGGGCGACTCGGCGGGCGGATCGGCCAAGCAGGGGCGCGACCGGGTCTTCCAGGCGATTTTGCCACTGAAGGGTAAGATCCTCAACGTCGAAAAAGCGCGCCTGGACAAGATCCTCAAGTCCGATGAGATCAAAAACATGATCACTGCCTTGGGCTGCGGGATCGGCGATGAGTTCGACGAAGAGAAGCTCCGCTATCACAAGATCATCATCATGACCGATGCCGACGTCGACGGCAGCCACATCCAGACGCTGCTAATGACCTTCTTCTTCCGCTTCCTGCGTCCGGTGATCGAAAAAGGCTACCTCTACCTCGCCCAGCCGCCCCTCTACCGCTACAAAAAAGGGAAGAACGAGACCTACCTCAAGGACGACAAAGCCCTCAACGACTTCCTCATCGAGAACGGCATCAACGCCATCGAGAGCGAGACGATGGGGCAGGCCGACCTGGTCGATCTGTTCAAGCTGGTCGCCTACTACCGCATGACCCTCAAAGAGATCGAGAAACGCTTCGCGCTCCCCGAAGTTCTGCGCTACATGATCGAGAACCCCGACATCATCGGTACCTCCAACAAAAAGCTGGCCGCGACGCTCAAAAAGTACATCAAGGAGCTGGACTACAACATCCTCAGCGAGACCGTCGATGAAGAGAAGATCCACCTCTTCGTCCAGACCAACGACGGGCTGGAGGAGCTGATCGTCGATGAAGTGCTCTTCACCAACCCCCACTACAACGAAGCGATCCATATCCACCACAAGATCCAGGAACACATCACCGAGGAGTTTGCCGACCGGGATCTGCTGGAGCTCTTCACCGATGTAGAGAGCAGCGCCAAGAAGGGAGCCTATATCCAGCGCTACAAAGGTCTGGGGGAGATGAACCCCGAGCAGCTCTGGGAGACCACCATGGACCCGCAGAACCGCCGTCTGCTTCAGGTGACCATCCACGACTTCGATGAAGCCAGCGACACCTTCTCCCTCTTCATGGGGGACGAGGTCGAACCCCGCCGGGCCTACATCGAGACCCACGCCAAAGACGTCAAACATCTGGATGTGTGATGCTGGTCTCCGAACACGCAGAACGCGGACGTAAATTCAAACTGGCCATCCGGGCCGGCCTGCCGGTGCTGGCCCTGATCGGACTGGTCGCCTACAGCACCTTTTTCCAGAACGAGGACATTACGATCGGCCTGCGCGAGGTGATCCTGGGGCTGGCGCTGGTGTTCGTGACCACCTATTTCATCTTTTTCCTTCTCGAGGAAGATGGTCAAAAATCGTTAATTGATCCGATCACCAACAGCTACAACTACCCCGCCTTTCTCCAAAGCTGCGAACGCCGCAGACCCCGAACGCTGGGCATGCTGCTGATCAACAACCTCGGCACCATCAATGAGAACTACGGAACCGAAGAGATCGATGCGATGCTGCGCTCCCTGATCTATCAGCTCGATGGCGTTCTCAATGCTACCGGGCTGAACGACGCCATCATCGGCCGCAAGCAGGGAGCCGCGTTTCTGGTCGTGCTTGATACCGATCCTGAGCAACTGACCGAAGCACTCGAATCGTTCGTGCGTGACCACGCCACGATCCGAAACATCGAACTGGACTACCGATTCGCTGTGCTGCCGGTGACCGGAGGCGACTACGACAAGATCGTCCTCCACCTTTACGATACGATCCAGGCCCAGCATCTGGCCAAAGGGAACGCTCCGGATAACGACAAAGTACTCTCCTCTGCTCCTCCCGCAAACGGGAACGGTACACTTGAAGACCGTATCGTCGAAGCGATCCATTCCGGGAAAGTGACCTTCTCGCTGCGCCCCCTTTACCATATCCGTACGCAGCGGATCACCACCTATGAGGTGGGGGTCAAGCTGCCTATCCCCGGGGAAGCGCCGCTGCTTCCGCGCGTCTATCTGCCGATCATCAACCGTCTGGGTCTGGGGCGGGATTATGACCTGGTCATCCTGAAGCACGTCCTTGACCTGCTGCAATTGATCGACCCCGAGATCTCCTTCAGCTTCAACCTCTCCCCTTTCTCCCTGCGCAACAGCGAGTTTCAGGAGAAGGCTTTTGAACGGATCGAAGCAAGCGGCGTCCGACCCGATCGCCTCATCATCGAGCTCTATGAGCGCAAGACCCACCACAACCTCGAAGGCTACCTCAAGACCCTGGGCTCCTTCCGGGCCAAAGGGCTGCGCATCTGCATCGACAACTTCGGCTCCTCCAACGCCTCGATGGAGTACATGCGCCATTTCAAGTTTGACATGGTACAGTTCGACCGTGATTTTGTCGGCAAGCTCGACGACAAAGCCAGCCGCGCCATGCTCGAGTCCCTCATCCGCATGTCGCACGAACTCGAGATCGAGACGGTCGCCAAATGGGTCGACAAGCCGGAACAAAAACAGATCCTTGAGAACATGGGGGTCGACTATCTCCAGGGCTTCATCGTCGCCCGTCCCCTGAGCGAAGAACAGCTCATCCAGACCTACAATGCATAAGGAACCCACAATGAAATACGGCGAAAAAGAGATCCGCGACTTCGACATCAACGCTCCGGAACACTACTGGCCCAACAAACACGACAAACCCTACACCATCGACATCGAACTGCCCGAGTTCATGTGTCACTGCCCCCGTTCGGGTTATCCCGATTTTGCCGTGTTGAAACTCTCCTACAGCCCCGACAGATCAGTGATCGAGCTCAAGGCCCTCAAGCTCTACATCAACACCTTCATCGACCGCTACATCTCCCACGAGGACAGCGCCAACGAGATCTTCGATACCCTCTACGGCAAGCTCCAGCCCCGCTGGATGCGGCTGGAGGCCGACTTCAACCCCCGCGGCAACGTCCACACCGTTATCACTGTTGACAGCCGGGAACAGTAACCGGCAGAAATATGACAATCTGACAGATTTTCGGCCGCCCGGCCGGAAATCGGGTACCATAACGGAAAATCGATCCAAAGGATTTTCCATGATCCAGTTCCACCCTATCTTCGAGCGTCTCGAGACCATCCTGCGTGAAAAAAACGGCCAAAAAAAGGTCCTCAACAAAACCATCGCCCGGGAGCTCGGCCTCACCCCCGAATACTTCGCCGTCATCAAAAAACGGGGCAAGATCCCCTACATGGCGCTGGCCCTCTTCGCTCAGCGCGAGGGGATCAATCTCAACTGGCTGCTGCTCGGTACCCATCCAAAGCGCCTGTCCAGTGACCATTCTTCCAGCTCTTGACCCAGAAACCCAAGCGTGCTATAATGACCCTATCATTTCACCAAAGGAGAAGAATAATGGGTGCACGTGACGAAAAAATCGCCAAATACATCGCAGAGAACAAAAAGCTGGGCCTGGGGCTCTCGGATGACCTCATCACCAAGGTCACCGTCGGACTGGGACCCTCCATCCACAACAAAGACGCCGAGACCGTCTCCTGCTCAGACGCGACCGAGCTTGAGCGAGTCAAAAAGAACTACCTGATCAAAAAACTCGGTTGCCAGGAGAGCCCCCAGCTCGACGAAGCGATCAAAGAGGTCTGCGAGAAGATGGGCTCATCCAACCGCAACAAATACCGCGCCCTCTTCTACGCCCTCCTGGCCAAGAACTTCGCCAAAGAGAGCGTCTACGCCTAATCCCTCATCTGCGCCCACCCGGGCGCAACCCTCCCAACACACATTCACTACATCCCCACAACGAACCCTATTTCACCAACCATTATCGATCGGCATAATCGTACACCATCTCCCGTCATTCCGGACCTGATCCGGAATCCCCCCGATCGTTCCGTTCCACAACAGAAGCGCGTAGGGTGTTGTGCCCTCACAACACGCTGTCATAAACACCTGCGGATGGTGTTGTCGGGGGACAACACCCTACAGTAACCTTCCTGGTCAAAGAATGAGATCCTGAATCAAGTTCAGGATGACAGCTGTGCGACAGCCTGCGCGGCTTCACTTCGTTCCGACCGCTTCGATTCCGACGCTACCAACCATGGTAGGTCGGGATCCCCCGATCCCGACAATTCCATGACCAATCGGCATGATCGTACGATACAAAAGGAGATATGTTCAAACGGGTCAGGTTGAAGAGAGGGAGCATACAATCCAATGAAGTGATATTTTTGTCGAATTGTATTCAGATTTGCATGTTTGGGTAAAGGAGCTTACGTAAGTAAGTGACTGCACCCATCATGCAAAGATGGATGCAAGTCGGCAAAAAGATTAGCTGTTGCGTTTTTCGATGATCTCTTTGGCCACATTCTGAGGCACTTCCTCATAGTGGTCAAACTCCATCGAGTAGGTTGCACGTCCCTGGGTCATGGAACGCAGATCGGTTGAGTAACCGAACATCTCTGCCAGCGGTACGAACGCGTCGACGATCTTGTTGCCGGCGCGTTCGTCCATGCCGTTAACCTGACCGCGGCGCTTGGAGATGTCACCGATGACGTCTCCCATGTACTCTTCGGGTACTTCCACTTCGACTTTCATCATCGGCTCGAGGATGACCGGGTTGGCCTCTTTGGCCCCTTCGCGGAAGCCCATTGATCCGGCCAGTTTGAACGCCATCTCCGAGGAGTCGACATCGTGGTAGCTACCATCATAGAGGGTGACTTTGACGTCTTCGACGGGGTAGCCGGCCTGGATACCGCGCTGCATCGCTTCCTGGATACCCTTGTCGACCGCGGGGATGTATTCGCGGGGAATGACGCCCCCTTTGATCTCGTCGACGAACTCGTAACCGGCACCCGGCTCCATCGGCTCGATCTTGAGGAAGACGTGACCGTACTGACCGCGTCCACCGGACTGCTTGGCGTACTTGTACTCTTTGTTGACCGCGTTGCGGATCGTTTCGCGGTAGGCCACCTGCGGTGCACCCACTTCGGCTTCGACCTTGAACTCACGCTTCATACGGTCGACGATGATCTCGAGGTGGAGCTCACCCATACCGGAGATGATGGTCTGACCGGTCTCTTCATCGGTATGGACGCGGAACGAGGGATCTTCCTGAGCCAGTTTGCTCAGCGCCACACCCATCTTCTCCTGGTCGGCTTTGGTCTTGGGTTCAACCGCGACGGAGATGACCGGATCGGGGAAGTCCATCCGCTCGAGGACGACTTTTTCTTTCTCGGAGCAGAGGGTGTCCCCGGTGGTGGTGTTCTTCAGTCCTACGACCGCGCCGATCTCACCGGCGTAGATC
>Ga0256843_1001596_pt1 | contig 17638 bp, 15 predicted proteins | sample AlvinellametaG_FD_191572 | JGI IMG/M metagenome (GOLD analysis project Ga0256843, IMG submission 191572) | Pompeii worm associated microbial communities from hydrothermal vent at the East Pacific Rise, Pacific Ocean - Alvinella | ecosystem: Host-associated > Annelida > Integument > Unclassified ... | reverse complement strand
TAGCAATAAATGTAAACTTTAATAAAGATTGAACCGATACAAGGGTTGTTTTGAAATTAATTTTTGTTGTTTTTATTGAGCTGTGGGGTGTATTATTGAACCAATACAAGCTTTTTTAATTAAAAATATAAAATTTTTTTATTTAATTCTCAATTCTCCATTTTCAATTCTAAATTATTAACTCTCTATTTTTTATTCTCAATTTATCTATTACCCAATTTACACTTTTTAATTATAAAAATTATCTATATAAAATCTAATTTTAAACTACTATCTTATATATAAGTATTTTTAGATATAATATGCACCATTTTTTAATTTTGGAAATCCCAAAAGTTTGTCTATATGGCTAATTTTAAGGATTTCCAAGTCCAGATTTTAATTCAAAAAAATATCAAGAAAGGAATTTATATTGCCTACAATTAATCAATTGGTTCGTAAAGAACGAAAAAAAGTGATAAAAAAGTCAAAATCACCAGCGTTAGTTAGTTGTCCTCAAAGAAGAGGAGTATGCACAAGAGTATATACCACAACTCCAAAAAAACCAAACTCAGCACTTAGAAAAGTAGCTAAAGTTAGACTTACAAGTGGATTTGAGATTATTGCATATATTGGAGGAGAAGGACACAACCTACAAGAGCACTCTATTGTATTAGTTAGAGGTGGAAGGGTAAAAGATTTACCAGGGGTTAAATATCATATTATTCGTGGAGCATTAGACGCTTCTGGAGTAAATGGTAGAAAAGTGGCTCGTTCTAAATATGGAACAAAAAGACCAAAATAGACTATTTTAAATTTAAATAAAGTTGCACAGTCTGTCTCAAAAAAACCTGCGGGGAGATGGATTGAGTAAATCAAAAAAATTAAGATTGAAGAAGGATTAAAATGAGAAGAAGAAGAGCACCTATTAGAGAGGTTCTACCTGATCCAATTTATGGTTCAAAGGTTTTAACAAAATTTATTAATGGAATTATGTTAGATGGTAAAAAGTCTATTGCACAAAAGATTGCTTATGGTGCATTAGAGAAAATTGAAGAGAAATCTGGAAAAAAGGGTATTGAGGTTTTCAATGAGGCTATGGAAAATGTCAAACCTATTATGGAAGTAAAGAGTAGAAGAGTTGGGGGAGCAACCTATCAAGTGCCAATTGAAGTTAGACCTGCAAGACAGCAAACTCTAGCTATTAGATGGATAATAGACGCAGCTAGAAAGAGAAATGAGAGAACTATGATTGAGAGAGTTGCAAATGAACTGCTTGATGCTTCAACTCAAAAAGGTGCAGCGTTTAAGAAAAAAGAAGATACATACAAGATGGCAGAAGCAAATAAAGCATTTGCTCACTATAGATGGTAAGAGTAAGAGGGAAGAGATATGCCAAGAAGTCATAAACTAGAAGATTTAAGAAATATCGGGATTGCAGCTCATATTGACGCTGGAAAGACAACTACAACAGAGAGAATTTTATACTACACAGGTGTAGAGCATAAAATCGGTGAGGTTCACGATGGTGCAGCTACAATGGACTGGATGGATCAAGAAAAAGAGAGAGGTATCACAATTACTTCAGCTGCTACTACTTGTACATGGAGAGGAAAGCAGATAAACATCATCGACACCCCAGGTCACGTGGACTTTACAATCGAAGTTGAAAGAAGTATGAGAGTTTTAGATGGTGCTGTATCTGTTTTTTGTGCTGTTGGTGGAGTTCAACCACAAAGTGAGACTGTATGGAGACAGAGAACTAGATATGGTGTTCCATCAATTGTATTTGTAAATAAGATGGACAGAGTCGGAGCTGACTTCTATGAGGTGGAAAGACAGATAAAAGATAGACTAAATGGAAATCCAGTTCCAATTCAAATCCCAATTGGTGCAGAAGATGAGTTTGAGGGTGTTGTTGATCTTGTAAAGATGAAAGAGATTGTGTGGGATAAAGAGGCTGAGATGGGTTCAGCTTACCACGAACAAGATATTCGCCCAGAGCTTCAGGAGAAGGCTGAAGAGTATAGAGAGAAGATGATAGAAGAGATCTCTTCAGTTGACTGTAATGAAGACCTTATGGAAAAATACATGGAGGGTGAAGAGCTTACAGAAGAAGAGATTAGAAGAGGAATTAAAAAAGCTACTATCAATATGGAAATTGTTCCTATGACTTGTGGAACAGCTTTCAAAAATAAGGGTGTTCAAACTCTACTAGATGCAATTGTAGATTATCTTCCAGCACCAACTGAAGTTCCTCCGATTAAAGGTGTTAAGATGGATAATCCTGAAGAGGAGGTATATGTTGAATCTACCGATGATGGAGAGTTTGCATCTTTAGCATTTAAGATTATGACTGACCCATTTGTAGGACAGCTTACTTTTATTAGAGTATATAGAGGTTCACTTGAATCTGGTTCGTATGTGCTAAACTCTACCAAAGCTAAAAAAGAGAGAGTTGGTAGAATTATGAAGATGCACGCAATCAAAAGAGAAGAGATTAAAGAGATTTATGCTGGAGAGATTGGTGCGGTTGTAGGGCTAAAATATACAACAACTGGAGATACTCTCTGTTCTGAAAAAGATAAAGTTATATTAGAGAGAATGGAGTTTCCTGACCCTGTTATATCTGTAGCAGTTGAGCCAAAAACAAAAGCTGACCAAGAAAAAATGAGTATTGCACTTGGAAAGTTAGCAGCAGAAGACCCATCATTTAGAGTTAGCACAGATGAAGAGTCTGGACAGACTATTATTTCTGGAATGGGAGAACTTCACTTAGAGATTATTGTAGATAGATTAAAAAGAGAGTTTAAAGTTGAAGCTGAAGTTGGAGCACCACAAGTTGCATATAGAGAGACTATTAGAAGTGCGGTAAATCAAGAGTATAAATATGCTAAGCAATCTGGTGGTAGAGGTCAATATGGACATGTATTTATTAAAATTGAGCCAATGGAGGCTGGTGCTGGATATGAGTTTGTAGATGAGATTAAAGGTGGGGTTATTCCAAAAGAGTATATTCCAGCAGTCGATAAAGGTATCCAAGAGGCAATGCAAAGAGGTATTCAAGCTGGTTACCCAGTAGAGGATGTAAAAATTACTCTATATGATGGAAGCTACCACGATGTTGACTCTTCAGAGATGGCATTTAAACTTGCTGGTTCTATGGCGTTTAGAGAGGGGGCTAAAAAGGCTAATCCTGTTATATTAGAGCCTATGATGAAAGTAGAAGTTGAAGTGCCAGAAGAGTTTATGGGTGATGTAATTGGTGATATCTCAAAGAGAAGAGGACAAGTTACTGGAATGGGTGATAGAGGTGGAAACAAAATTGTTGATGCTTTCGTCCCACTAGCAGAGATGTTTGGATACTCAACTGATCTTCGTTCTATGACTCAAGGAAGAGCTACATACTCTATGGAGTTTGATCACTATGAGGAAGTTCCTGCAAATGTAGCTAAAGAGATTATTGAAAAGAGAAGTTAAAAACTTCTCTCTATCTCTTTTTAAAAAAGAGATAAGAAATAGATTAAAATCTTCCCTTTAAATCTCCATTATATACAATATCTTTTACATCAATAGTATCATCATTGAGCATTGCTGGAACCTTATCTTGCTCTTGTAGCCTCTTAATCTCTTCATCAAGTTGTTCCTCTTGATATGTCATCATCATATCTGCAGTCATTACAGTTGGGATTTGCTGAATTTTAATTAATTTTTCAATCTCCTCTTCTACATCTTTACCCTCAATTGTTAATATAATTTTGCCCTTAGACTTATCATGTAGATGATATTCACAAAAATCCGAATTTTTAAATGTCTCTACAAGAGCCTCTATATGCTCTGGCATTGCCTGAACTACAATACTTGATATATTCACATATTCTCCTTTAGTTTAATTTCCACGCCATAATAGTATTATCATCACTTGCACTAAATAGATGATTTTCATCTTTAAATATTATAACATTTAGAGTGCTTTTTTGTCCTTTTAATATTGCTATATTTGCTTTTGTATCTGTATTATATATATATATATTATTCTTTTCGTCCATACTAAATGCTACCTTTTTAGCATTTGGACTAAGTGCTGTAGAGTAGATTAAAAAACTTCCTTGAATATAATCTCCCTTTCCGGTTTTTACATTATAAATAGAGCCTCTTCTATCTTGACCTGCACCACTTACATAATCTTTTTTAAAATCAACTCTATATACATTATCTACATTTTGCCCTTTTAGCTGTTTAATAACCTTTCCAGTCTGCACATCAATAAGACTCAAAACTCCACTCTCACAAGAGAATACTGCTTGAGTTTTATCCTCATTTAAAGCAAAATCTGAAAATTTAGATTCACTCAACTGCTCTTTATATAGCTCTTTCTTAGTTTTTAAATCAAAAAGAGATACCTCATCACTTAAATAGCCAAGTAGTATATGATCTTTATCTATAAATCTTGCCTTAATTATTGCTCTTTTATCTTCTGGAGAAAAAATTTGAGTCAAATTTTTATCATATATAAATAGATTGGAATATCCACCCTTTCCACTATCACTAAGTAGTAGATATCTGTTTTCTATTTTATCTACACTCATTACCCTAGCTGGGACTATATCTCCCATAAAATCTTTTATATCTGGAATGGATATCTCTTTTATCTTTTTTCTCTCTTTATAGTTGAACTCTTCAATATGTCCCATATCTGTGGCAATTACCAAAGTATCTCCTCTTAAGACCATATCTTTAGCAGTTCCATTTACCTCAATTTGATAATCTGGTCTTATAGTATCTACACCAAATAGCACTATAGTAGATAGTAAAATAGCAGATAAAAATCTCATAATTTTTCCTTAAAAGTTAATTTACAAAGTATTCAATAGCTAAAGTAGGACATCTGGATATACAAAATCCACAAGAGGTGCATTTTTCATTATCAATTACTGGATTAAATAGTCCGTTAAATAAAATTGCATCATCAATACATGGCTCTCTACAAGCAGAACAGATAACTCCATTATGTGCCACACATCTGTTAAAATCTATCTGAAAAGTAGCATTTAATTTATGAGAAGTGTGAATATTTTCCAAAGAGAGAACATCTCTACTACAAGCAGTAGCACACTCATCGCAAAAACTACAACCATTTTTTGAAAAATCAAGAGTTACACTCTCATCTGGAGCAATTACAATGATTTTTTCTGGACATGCCAAAATACAAGCCCTATCTTCACAAGATTTACACTCTATAAAATCAGCCTCATCTTTAAAATATGGAGGTCTAATCAAGAGGTTTTGCTCCTCTTGATCTATTTTATCTCTAAAAGATTTAAAAAGCTCTCTTCTGCTTTTCATTACTCTATATCAACACCTTCATTAATAACATCAACTAAATTTGACTTACTCTTTAACTTCTCATCTTTAAAATCTGGAGTAAAATTATTTTTTACTAGAGGTTTTACATTAGCCTGAGGTGCATGACACTGGGTGCAGTTAAATCTACCTTGATATAGTTGATTTAGCTTTTTAGCTTTTGCTAGTTTTATATCAGATGTATTTTTAATATCTTGTCCTACAACTTTACCCTCTTTAATAACTTTTCCACCCTCCATCTTTGTATCTGGTCTAAAGTTTATAAAGTGGCTAGGTGGGATTGGAGTAGCCCCCATACTCTTTGCAACTTCAGGCATATGACAACTCAAACACTGATTATTATTTTTTGTAATTGGGATTAACCCCTCTACTGAGTGTGGTATCATTGGAGGTGCGTTTACAAAAGCTCTCTCTATTTTTTTAGATGTCCCAGGGGCATCTTTACTATAGCTAAATTCCATAGGCTTTACACTAGCCTCATCATTTAAAGATGTTTTTCTAAGTCCCAACTCATCTTCACTTACTAATTTATTATTATTAGAAGCACATCCAATTGAGACTAATGCAACCATTGAAAAGGCAACTAATGAAATTTTTCTAACCATTATTCTCTCCTTTATTAGAAATTTTTTTAAAACTAAACTCTAAAGCATCATCTCCACAAACTTCAATACAGCGTCCACAATTTGTGCACTCTCCATCTGTTACCATAATGCTCTCTTTATTTATCATGTGTAAGACCTGATTTTCAGGACACACAATTTTACACTTCATACAATTTGTGCAATTTTCGTGATTGTGAGAGACTCTAATTAGACTCTTTTTCCCTATTATAGAATAGGTAGCACCAAGAGGACATAAATGCCCACACCACCCATTTTTAACTCCAAATAGATCAAATAGGAAGATGGCAATAACTATTGAAACACCAGCACCAAACCCAAAGATAATACCTCTTTGCATAATTGTAATAGGACTTACTGCCTCAAAAGCAGCAATTCCAACAATGGCAGATACAATCAATCCTAAAACAAGTATCCAATATCTAGCACTTCTCTTTAAAAATCTATAGTTTACCTCATCTTTATCTAACTTTAGAACTCTTCTTAACCAATTTGCAAAATCTGTAACTAGATTGATTGGACAAACCCAACTACAAAAGGCTCTCCCACCAACTATAGCATAAAATAGACTAATAATTACTACACCAACAATAACATCAAGTCCAACTAAAAAACCAGAGGCTAAAATCTGTAAGAACATATATGGATCAGCTAAAGGAATAAAACCAAAAAGCTTAGAACTTCCAAAAGTCCCCTCTAAAATATGCCAACCATAAGCATTTGCACCAAAATATAAAAATAGCAGAAGTATTTGAGTAGCTCTTCTTGCTAGGAGGTATCTATGTTTTTTTAAAATCTCTATCATTCATCAACCTCCACATCCATATTTAAATAATCCACTGGCTTCTCTTTACTTCTCTCATTTTTAGTATGTATCTCTTTAGCATCTTTTACTCTTAACTGATCTTTTTCGTCCCACCCCTTAACATAGTGGTCTCCAGCTTTTCCAGTTGAATACTCTATTGGAAGCACAAATATTGCAGGTTTTTCTGTAATACAAGCCTTCTCACAAAGTCCACATCCAGTGCAAGCATCAGAGTGAACTACGGGGAGTAAGAAAGCGTGTTTTCCTGTTCTATCATTTTTTTGATACTCAAGTGTTATCGCCTCATCAAGTAGTGGACAAGCCCTATAACAAGCATCACATTGAATACCCCAATATGCTACACAAGACTCTTTATGAACTACTGCTAAGCCCATTCTAGCTTTTGTAATATCAAGCTCACCCTTTTCATTTGAAACAGATGTAATATCTAAAGCACCAGATGGGCAAACTGGCACACAAGGAATATCATCACACATATAACATGGCACATCACTTGGCACAAAAAATGGAGTCCCAACTAAAATATTATCTCCACCCTTTGCCATTTTTAGAGTTCCCTCTCTCTTTGTGCCATCTTTATTTTTATTACTCTCTCTATTTACACAAGCCTCAGCACACAAACCACACTTTACACAAGCCTTTAAAAAGTCCTCTTCAGCTAATGCCCCTGGTGGTCTAAGCACCAGCGGGGCAGATTTTGCTTCATAGGTATAGCCACTCCACAACAATCCACCAAGAGCTGTTAAGCCAACGCTTTGAAGGGTCGTTGCCATAAACTTTCTTCTATTTTTGTTTGTGGAGTCTTTTTTCATAAATTACGCCTTATATATTTTTACAGCACACTTTTTATAGTCTGTCTGTTTACTCATTGGACATGTCGCATCAAGACATACTTTATTAATTAAAACCTTCTCATCAAACCAAGGCACAAATACAAGCCCTTGAGGTGGTCTATTTCTTCCTCTAGTCTCAACTCTAGCTTTAACTTTTCCTCTTCTAGACTCTACCCATACAAGCTCACCTCTTTTTACACCCTTAGCTTTTGCATCTTTAGGATTCATATAACAAAGAGCCTCTGGAACTGCTCTAAATAACTCTGGGACTCTCATTGTCATTGTTCCACTATGCCAATGCTCTAAAACCCTACCAGTACATAGCCAAGTATCATACTCTTTATCTGGCATTTCTGGTGGATCCATATATGGTCTAGCAAATATTTTTGCTTTATTTTTTAGAGATGTCTTATTCTTATCAGTTACTCCTCTTAAATTTCCATGTGGTAGATTCTTAGCTAGAGGTCCATAGAATGCGTGTGTCGATTTACTTCCACTCTCTTTTACAGCTTTTGCAGCATAAGGGTCATATTTTACATTAAATCTCCATTGAGTCTCTTTTCCATCAACAACTGGCCACTTAAGCCCTCTTACTCTATGATAAACTTCAAATGGCGCAAGATCGTGTCCATGCCCTCTACCAAATGATGCATACTCTTCAAAGAGATACTCATGAATCATAAAGCCATAACCTTTGAAGACTTTACCATCACTTCCAACTACATTTCTGCTATCGCCAATACACTCACTATTATCAAAGCCTTTTTGAGGGAATTTATTTAAATCTATCTTATACTTCTTAGCTCTATCATTTGCAAAGAGAATCTCATACATAGTTGTATCCTCTTTGTATCCCATCTTCTTAGCCTCTTCAATCACATTTGGAAGTTTTGTCCCATCTCTTAGAGTCCACTCACCCCATAAATCTTTTACTGTAAATCTTTTAGAAAACTCAACCCATTGCCAAGTATCACTCATAGCATCTCCAACTGGCAATACCTGCTGTCTCCAGTGTTGAGTTCTTCGCTCAGCATTTCCATAAGCTCCCCACTTCTCATAAATCATAGCAGATGGTAGAACTAAATCTGATACTTTTGCACTAATTCCTGGGTAACCATCACTAGTTACAATAAAGTTATCCATATTTCTAGCTGCTTTTATCCAGTGTTTAGCTGAAGCACTATCTTGATATGGGTTACACACATTTACCCATGCAAACTTTACAACACCATCTTCAATATCTCTATGAATTTTCATAATGTGTTGATTTCCAACTGGATTTATAGTTCCTTTTGGAACATGCCACTTCTTCTCTGCTATTTCTCTATGTTTTGGATTTTTAACCATCAAATCTGCTGGAAGTCTATGACAAAATGTCCCAACCTCTCTTGCTGTTCCACAAGCTGATGGTTGCCCTGTTAGAGAAAACGCTCCATTACCTGGTTTTGCCTGTTTATTTAGTAGGAAGTGAACATTATAACTTAGAGTATTTACCCATGTTCCTCTTGTGTGTTGGTTCATACCCATTGTCCAGAAGCTTACAACTTTTCTATCTTTTTCAATATATAAGTCAGCTAAAGCCTTTAGCTTCTTTTTAAACTCCTCAATTGGCTCATTTGGATCACCTTTCGCAATTTCTGCTACATAATCTAATGTAAATGGAGCAAGTGACTTTTTATACTCTTCAAAAGAGATTAACCAGTGCTTTAGGGTTCCTTTTGTATTTTTCATAATGTCACCCTCTTTATACCCATAAGGCTCAAGAGCTGGTGCCTCTTTTGCAGAAACCTTTTTTTCCATCTCTTTTTTGATGATTTCCATCTCTTTTTGGGTATATTTACCCTCTTTTAGAGACTTCTCACCAGCTCTTCTCATACCATATCCAAGATTAACTGGACCTGCTGTAAATACAATATTCTCTTTTATAAAATCCCAATCGATTGCTTCTGGATGATTATATACAATCTCTCTTGCAATATAGTTCCAGATTGCTAAGTCTGTTTGAGGAGTAAATATAATATTAATATCACCAATATCACAAGTTCTATGTGTATAGGTTTGAAGGTTTACAATCTTAACTCTATCTGGATTTGATAGCTTTCTATCTGTAACTCTTGACCAGAGGATTGGGTGCATCTCTGCCATATTTGAACCCCAAGTTACAATTGTATCAGTAAGTTCTATATCATCATAGCACCCACTAGGCTCATCAATTCCAAAAGTCTGATAGAATCCCACAACAGCACTTGCCATACAGTGTCTAGCATTTGGGTCTATAGCATTACTTCTAAACCCAGCTTTCATCATCTTTTGTGCTGCGTATCCTTCCATAATTGTGTATTGTCCAGATGCAAATACGGCAACCCCCTCAGGTCCTCTCTCTTTTAGAGCCTTTTTAGCATGCTTTTCCATCTCATCAAAAGCTCTTTTCCAAGATACAGGTTTAAATTTTCCTTTCTTATCAAACTCACCCTTCTCATTTACTCTAAGAAGTGGAGTAGTAAGTCTATCTGCCCCATACATAATCTTAGCATTAAAATAACCCTTAATACAGTTTAGCCCCCTATTTACTGGTGCTGCTGGGTCTCCTTTTACTGCAACAATTTTTCCATTTTTGGTTGCGAGCATAATACCACATCCAGTTCCACAAAATCTACATGCGGCTTTATCCCATCTCCAATCTTTTTCTGCCTCTTTTGCTGAGGCTTCTAGCTCTGTTGGCACAGAGATTCCAACTGCACTAGCAGCTGAGGCGACAGCTGCACTCTTTAGAAAATCTCTTCTATTTAAAGCCATATATTCCTCCTAAAACAATTCTTTTGTTATAAAAATATAACTTAACTATAACAATATCATAAATAATTTATATCATAGTTGACATAAATCAAGATATAATATTAAAAATTAAATCCAAATATTATCGATTAATCTGGTATTATTGACTCTACAAGCCACTAAAATAATACTATTTTTTAGCTCAATCCTTTCTTGTTTCTTAAAATTTCTATCTACAAATGCAATATATTCAATATCTAAGCTTTTCATGACCTCTCTCATCTCCTTTTCAATTTTTTTGGTATCCAAAACCCCTTGCATAATAAGCTTTGAAGCTCTCTTTAGAGAGCGAGATATAGCTAAGGCTTGCTCTTTTTCCTCTTTAGATAGATAAGCATTTCTACTACTAAGTGCTAAACCATTACTATCTCTTATAATCTCACAGGGAATAATCTCTACATTTAGAAAGTAGTCTTTGACCATCTGCTCTATTAATATAAGTTGTTGTGCATCTTTTTTTCCAAAATAGGCTCTAAATTTTTTTGGTCTATTATATGAGATAATATTAAATAGTTTCATAACAATTTGTAAAACTCCATTAAAGTGTCCAGCCCTTTTTGCACCCTCTAATATAAAACCTCTAATGGCTGGAGCTTCTATCCTCAATTCATCTTTAAAATAGATACTCTCAACTGTTGGCATAAATAAAATATCAACTCCAGCTCTTTTGCAAATCTCAATATCTGCTAACTCTTTTCTTGGATACTTATCTAAATCTTCTCCTTCTAAAAACTGGGTTGGATTTACAAAAATTGAGACTATAACTGTGCTATTTTCATCTCTTGCTCTTTTAATCAGAGATAGATGTCCTTGATGCAAAGCTCCCATTGTAGGAACAAACCCTACACTATCTAAATCTCTTGTATATTTTAAAAGTTCTTCTACACTATTTACAATTATCATAATTTTTATCACTCTTTTTTTGTAAAATTATATTTAATTTATATAAAAGGAGACATCATGGTTTTTGAAAGTATTGACTGGATAAAAGAGTTATCCCCAGAAGAGAGATTAAAACATTTAGGACAAAATAGAAAAAAAAGTGTTAAAAAAAGAATATATCGCTCAAATATGATGATAAATCCTCTAAACCTAGAACACCTAAATAGATTAGACTCTTTAGAGGCTGATATGGTTACTCTAAATCTAGAAGATGCAATAGCACCAGAGAAAAAGAGAGAAGCACTCATAAATACCGCTCTGTTTATATCTCATCTAGAGGAATCTAATTCTTTTATTATTGTAAGAATAAATCCATTTGAGAGCGGAGGAAGAGAGGAGATTGCTTTTTTAAATGGATTTAGATTTGAGGCAATTAGAGCTACAAAGATAAAAGAGGCAGATGAGATTGAAAATATATTAAAAATATTAGATAAGAGAAAAGAGTTACACATATCGCTAGAGACTAAAGAGGCTTTTTTTAATATTAAAAGTCTAAAGGTAAGCAATAGAGTTACTACTTTTAATATTGGAATACTAGATCTTCTAAACTCTCTAAACCTTCCTCAATCTGTGCTAAATTTTGGAAGTCCAACTATTGATTATATATTAAGTAAATTTCTAATAGAGTCAAAAAGTATTGGAGTTAGACCAATCTCATTTATGTATCAAGACTATAATAACTTAGATGAGTTTAGAAAATGGTGTGAGAGAGAGCGAGATATGGGCTTTAGAACAAAAGCATGTATGGGACCAAAACAGGTAGAAATTGCAAATGAGATTTTTGGACATACAAAAGAGGAGATAGAAAGAGCAAAATATATAAAAGAGATTTTTGAAAAAAATGCACAAGAGGGTAATACTGGATTTTTAGATGAAAAGTATGGATTTATTGATGAGCCAATATATAAAGATGCTCTTTTAATTTTAAAAGATATATAAAAAAACTATAATAACTTACCTCTATTTATATAGAGGTAACATTTACCATTTTCACAGAAGCTAATCAATATTTACACAAATTTTAGATAAAATCACTTTAATTTCAATATTAGGTTAAGTGTATAATGCTAAAGATGATATTTGGTTCAAGAAACGATAGAATAGTAAAAAAGTATTTAAAAAGAGTAAAAGATATAAATAAATTAGAGAGTAAATATGAAAAACTTACAGATGATGAGCTAAAGAGTGCATTTAACAGCTTACGAGAAGATGTAAAATCTGGCAAAAAGAGTCTTGATGATGTATTAAATGACTCCTTTGCAATCACTAGAGAGGCTAGCAAAAGAGTTTTAAATATGCGTCACTTTGATGTGCAGTTAGTTGGTGGTATGGTGCTTCATGATGGAGCAATTGCAGAGATGAAAACAGGAGAGGGTAAGACTCTAGTAGCTACTCTTGCTGTCTGTCTTAATGCAATGCTTGGAAAAGGAGTCCATGTTGTAACTGTAAATGATTATCTAGCAAAAAGAGATGCTAGAGATATGGGAAAACTCTATAACTTTTTGGGTTATAGTGTTGGGTGTTTGACTGAAGATATATATGATGAGGTTACAAAAAAGGCTCAATATGATGCCGATATAACTTATGGAACAAATAATGAATTTGGATTTGATTATCTAAGAGATAATATGAAAACAAGAGCCGAAGATAAAGTCCAAAGAGGTCACTACTATGCTATAGTAGATGAGGTAGACTCAATCTTAATTGATGAGGCTAGAACCCCTCTTATAATCTCTGGACCAGTAAAAAGAGATACAAACTTCTATGCTAAAGCTAATGAGATTGCAAAACAGATGATAAAAGGAGAAAAGCCCGAAGTAAAACCAGGGGAAGAGGAGCCAGAACTAGACTTTGATTTCTATGTAGATGAGAAGAATAGACAAATAATTATGACAGAGCGAGGTCTCCAAAAGGCTCAAGATCTATTTGAAGTAGATAATCTATATAGCCTAGAGCATGCCTCAAAAGCTCACCACCTAGACCAAGCTATGAAGGCTCACTATATTTTTGAAAAAGATGTAGATTATGTTGTAAAAGATGGAGAGATTGTAATTGTAGATGAGTTTACAGGAAGACTTAGTGAGGGGCGAAGATATAGTGAAGGGCTACACCAAGCCCTAGAGGCTAAAGAGGGGGTTGAGATAAAAGAGGAGTCTCAAACTCTAGCTGAAATTACCTACCAGAACTACTTTAGAATGTATGAAAAACTTGCAGGAATGACAGGAACAGCTCAAACAGAAGCTACTGAGTTTGCAGAAATCTATAACCTAGATGTAATCTCAATTCCAACAAATCTTCCAGTAGCAAGAAAAGATTTAAATGACCTAATCTATAATACAGAAAAAGAGAAGCTAGATGCAGTAGTTAAAAAGGTAAAAGAGCTACATAAAAAAGGGCAACCAGTCCTAATTGGAACAGCCTCAATTGAGAAATCTGAATTAATACATGAGAGACTAAAAAAAGCAAAAATCCCACATAATGTTTTAAATGCTAAAAACCATGAACATGAAGCTGAGATTATTGCTCAAGCAGGTCAAAAGGGAGCTGTAACGGTGGCTACCAATATGGCAGGTCGTGGGGTTGATATTAAGATAGATGATGAGGTTAAAAAACTTGGTGGATTATATATTATAGGAACAGAGAGACATGAGAGTAGGAGAATTGATAACCAGCTTAGAGGGCGTTCTGGAAGACAAGGAGACCCAGGAGTTTCACAGTTTTACTTGAGTTTAGATGATAATCTACTTAGAATATTTGGTGGCGATAAAATCAGAGCTATTATGAATAAGTTAGGAGTCGAAGAGGGTGAGTATATTGATTCTAAAATTGTTACTCGCTCAGTTGAAAAGGCTCAAAAGAGAGTTGAATCTATGCACTATGAGGCTAGAAAACATATCTTAGAGTATGATGATATAGCAAACGAACAGAGAAAGGCTATATATAAATTTAGAAATCAACTCCTAGACCCAGAGTTTGATATTGATAGTAAAATTAGAGAAAATAGAAGAGAGTATGTGGAGTATCTACTCCATGAGGCTGAAATATTTGATGGAACACCTCCAGAAGATTACAATCTTCCAAAATTAAAAGAGCTATTAAACCAAAAACTAGCAATCGATTTTGACCCAGAAATATTTAAAGATAAAGACTACTCAGAGATTAAAGAGATACTCTATAATGTATTAGAGGAGTCTTATGAGAAAAAGATGTCTAGGCTTACTCCAGAACAGAGAAGCGAAGTTCAAAGGGTGCTATATCTAGGGGTTCTAGACCCTCTCTGGAGAGAGCATCTATATGAGATGGATGTTTTAAAAACTGGAATTGGACTTAGAGGATATAACCAAAAAGACCCTCTAACAGAGTATAAAAAAGATAGCTATAACCTCTTTATGCAACTAATTGATAGAATTAAAAGAGAAGCAGTTGAGACTCTACATCTAGTCCAATTTAACTTTGAGTCTCCAGAAGAGGAGAAGAGAAGAATGGAGGCTATCTTAGATGAGTTAGAGTCAGATTTAGAGAATGCTAAAACAAATGAAGATGAGATGGTTCAAGCAGATATTGGAGACGATGAACCAAAAGAGATAGTAAGAAAACCAATTAGAACAGCAAAAAAACCTAAAAGAAATGAGCCTTGCCCTTGTGGGAGTGGAAAAAAATATAAACACTGCTGTGGAAAGAGTGGACCTAAAAAGGGTATTTTGGCATAATGGTCAATAAAAAACTTATAAATAAGATAGTGCGACACTATCTAAAATATGATAGAGATAATCCATTTATATTTGTCTCTATGCTACTCGCTTTTTTAGGCATTAGTGCTGGGGTTATGGTGCTAATGATTGCAATGGGGATTATGAATGGAACAGAAAAAGAGTTTAAAAAGAGACTCTTTGTTATGAACTATCCATTAACTCTAATCCCATCTACAGCAGAAGTGACAAATAGTAATTTAATAGAAAAACTATCAAAAAAATTTCCAAATTTAAAATTTAGTCCATACTATACGACTCAAGTTATCACAAAAAGTGGTTCAAATGTAAATGGTTCAATATTATATGGGGTAGATTTTAAAAAAGAAGCAAAAATTAATAGTGTATTCAATAAAGCTTTAAAAGGAGCAATAGAGTCACATAGTAGATATAAAATTGTAGTTGGAAAGACTCTTGCAGATGATTTATTGGTCTCTGTTGGAGAAAAATTAACCCTCTACTTTTCAGAACCAAGACCAGCTGGATTTGGAACTATGCCACTACAAAAAAGGTTTAGAGTTATTGCTACATTTGATTCTGGACTTAGAGCTTATGATAAAGCAATCATATATACCACCCTAGAGGCATTTGAAAAAATATTAAATAGAAGTGCTGGAGTATATGATGGAATACATATATACTCTAAAAATGCAATGGAAGATGCTAAGAGAATAAAAGAGTTCTTAAATAAAATAGGTCTTAGTGATCATATTGTAGTAGAGGGGTGGTGGGAGCAAAATGAGTCATTCTTTTCTGCTATGGAGATGGAAAAGAGAGCTCTATTTTTAGTTTTACTATTAATTATATTAGTGGCTTCATTAAATATTATCTCATCACTTCTTATGACTGTAATGAGTAGAAGAAGTGAGATTGCACTCCTTAGAACTCTTGGGGCTACAGAAGATGAGATTAAGAGTATATTCTTTAATTTGGGCGTAATTATTGGCATATCTGGAATTATTGCTGGGACAATACTTGGATTTAGTGGCATTTGGGTTCTTACAACTTTTGATATCATATCTCTATCAAAAGATGTATATGGATTTTCAAAATTACCAGTTGATTTAACAGTAATAGACTTTATATCAATAATAGTTGGGACTTTTATTATTGTTCTCCTATCATCTCTATATCCAGCAAAAAAAGCCTCATCTACTGATCCACTTACAGTATTGAGAAATGAGTAAATAAGCCTACAAGGCTACTCTCTTTTCCCTCTCTTTTTCTTGTGCTTTATATAGCTTTGCACATCTAGTAGCTAAATCTCTAACTTTTAATATATAGTTTTGTCTTTGAAGTTGAGATATTGCTTTTCTAGCATCTAGGACATTGAATATATGAGAAGCCTTCATACACTCATCATAAGCTGGAAGTGGCAAGCCTTTTTCTAAACATAAATTACACTCATCTCTAGCAAAATCAAATTCCTTTAATAGTCTCTCTACATTTGCTACCTCAAAGTGATATTTACTAAACTCATACTCACTCTCTTTGTGAACATCAGCATAGGTTGTAACCTCATCATCTTTTCTATTCCAAACAATATCAAAAACAGACTCAACCCCTTGCAGATACATAGCAAGTCTCTCTGTCCCATAGGTAATCTCCACAGCTACTGGCTCACAAGCAATACCACCTACTTGCTGAAAATAAGTAAATTGAGTAACTTCCATTCCATCAAGCCAAACCTCCCAACCAAGCCCCCAAGCTCCAAGTGTTGGAGACTCCCAGTTATCCTCTACAAATCTAATATCATGCTCTTTTAAATTTAGCCCTAAATACTCTAATGATTTTAGATATAGCTCTTGAATATTATCTGGGCTAGGCTTTATTAAAACCTGAAATTGATAGTAAGCTCCTAGTCTATTTGGATTTTCTCCATATCTTCCATCAGTTGGTCTCCTAGAGGGAGCTACATAAGCTGTTGCCCAAGGCTTAGAATCTAAACTCCTTAAAAGTGTTGCTGGATGAAATGTTCCAGCTCCTGCTGGAATATCATATGGTTGTAAGATATTACAGCCTTGATTGCTCCAAAACTCTTGGAGTTTTAGTAGTAGTTGGGTGAATGTTAAGTTATTTTGGTTCATTTTTTTCCTTTATAAATTCAATATTAAATCTCTGTTGAAAAAGTTTTTTTAGGTTTTTACAATTTTCAGTAAAAACATCTTTTAAAAATTGTGGTTTTAAATCTTCTAATCCAAACTCAATTATACGAGGATTTAACCCATCTCCTAGAGATAAAAATTCATCTTCAAAACTATCTATATTCTCTTTATTAAAAACTATAAAATAGTATCTATCATAATTTATATATTTACAACCATCTGGACAAGAAATCTCATATATTAAAAATAGTCCAGCAAAAATCTTTTTTTTTAATTTAATCTTCTCTTTTATAGTGTTTAAGTTTCTTTTATTACTAGATTTAAACTTTACAAACCAAAGTTCTCTTTTTTCATCATCTATATATAACATATCAGGAGAATT
>Ga0256843_1001595_pt1 | contig 17639 bp, 15 predicted proteins | sample AlvinellametaG_FD_191572 | JGI IMG/M metagenome (GOLD analysis project Ga0256843, IMG submission 191572) | Pompeii worm associated microbial communities from hydrothermal vent at the East Pacific Rise, Pacific Ocean - Alvinella | ecosystem: Host-associated > Annelida > Integument > Unclassified ... | reverse complement strand
CAAATGAAGCAGCTTTTTTGTGTTTGTGTGAAGCATATAAAAACATAGAAAAAAGTTTGCTAAGTCCAAAAGGTATAAGCCCTATCATATACATCTGTAGTACATGCATAGTTTGGTGTGTTTGTGTGATAGTAAACTTACCCCTTTCAAAAAGTAGCCATATGATAGGTTCTGCTAGAAGTATACCACCTAGCATCGCACCTGTAAGCAAAAATAGTAAAAACCAAAATGCTTTTTTGAGGTTTTGGTATGCTTGTTGTTCTTGGTTGTTTTTGAGTGCTTTTGATATGGATGGAAATAGTGCAGTTGCAGTAGCTATGGCAAATATGGCAAGTGGTAGTTGAAAAATACGGTTGGCATAAAAAAGATAAGATACAGAACCAGAGATGAGAAATGAAGCTAGTATAGTATCTATAAATGCTGATATTTGTGGAGTAGAGTTACCTATGATACCAGGGATAAAAAGAGAGTTAAACTTACTCTCTTCTTCTTTGATATCTTTTTTGTTTTTGTATCTCCATCCACCTACAAGAAGTCTATCAAGTCTAAATTTTTTTATAGCAATGATGTGTGCTAAAACTTGTAAAAAACCACCAACTACAACGGCAAAACTGAGTGCATAAGCTACACTTTTAGGGTCTTTGTGCATATATATCCACAAAGCAGTTATCATAGATATGTTGAGTAGGGCAGTTGAGAGTGCAGTGGTAGCAAAGTGTTCTTTGTACTGAAGTAGTGTAGCTAAAAATGTAACTACAAATATCAAGTCAAGATACCAAAAGTTTATAGCAGTTAGATGAGATGTCTGCTCTATCAGTTTACTATCCCACCCCCAAGCTAACAGTTTTGTGATAGGTTCAGGAAATAGTGTAATGATAACAGAAAAAGCCCCCAAAAAGAGTATAAATCTCAAAAATATAGATACAGCAAATACACCTTTGTGTTTTGAAGCGATAAAAGATGGCATAAAAGCTTGAGTAAATGCACCTTCAGCAAATATACGGCGAAAAAGATTTGGAAGTTTAAATGCTACAAAAAACATATCACTCCATACTGATGCACCAAGTGCTGAAGCCATCAAAACATCACGAAATAACCCTGTAACTCTTGAAAACAGTATCCCAAAACTGTTTGTAAATATAGATTTTAATCTCATAGTTCTCTTTTTTTTGAAGTAGTGTATTGTAACAAAAATATAATTATATGACAATTTGACATATTTTTGGTTTTTTCTAAAAAATAGTGATATACTTGCATAAAAAAGGTATATGATGATAGTAGGTATCGAAGGTATCGTAGAGAAAAAAGAACCAACATTTATACATATCAATCTAAATGGATTGATATATGAAGTGCATATATCTATCAACACTTCAAATGCTATAAAAGATAAAAAAGTCAAACTCCACATAACACAAATCATCCGTGAAGATGTAAACTTGTTATACGGTTTTATAGATAGTAGCGAAAAAAAGATGTTTGATACTCTCATCAAGATAAACGGTGTAGGTCCCAAAGTTGCTATGGCAGTTTGTTCTACTTTTGTTCCTGAGAGTTTTGCCAAAGTAGTTAGTAGCAAAGATGTAAGCATGTTAAAAAGAGTACCAGGGATTGGTCCAAAGGCAGCTAGCAGGATACTTGTAGAGTTGGCAGATTTTATCGTAGATGAAGGCACACAGAGTATGGATACACACTCATACAATGAAGCTATAATGGCACTAGAGAGTTTAGGATTTAAAAAAGATGCTATATCAAAAGCACTCAAAAATGAGAGTGGAGATACTGCTACATTGGTAAAAACAGCACTAAAAAAGTTACAGAAGTTATAATTCATACAAAATTCATACATATTTGATATAGTTGTATATATGAAACTTAAAGGAGTTTAGTCATGTTAAAAGTAAAAAATCTAATCTTGAGTCTAGTTGCTATATCTGGTATATCTTATGCCAATGATGCTTCAACACTGTTTGATGCAAAGTGTAGTATATGTCATACTAAAAGCAGACCAGCTGATATGAATACTCTTGTAGCACCACCTATCATGGGTGTGATGAGACATGTGAAGATGACATACAGTACAAAAGATAGTGCAGTTAATTTTATCATGGACTATGTTATAAATCCTTCTAAGGATAAAGCTGTATGTATGCCACAAAAGATTGCTAAGTTTGGTCTTATGCCTTCACAAAAAGGTATCGTAACAAAAGAGGAGTTGTCTCAAATAGCTAGTTGGCTATATGATAACTATCCACCACAAGGCTTTAGAGGTCAAGGTATGGGGCAAGGGTTCTAAGATGCCAACTATACTTCTGCTTGAAGATGATATGCAACTTAGTGCTACTATCAAGCAGTTTTTGTCACTCAAAGGATATGAAGTTCTTGTGGCTTATGATGGATTTAAAGCCCAAGAACTTGTATATGAAAACCATATCGATTTGATGTTACTTGATATCAAAGTACCCAAGATAGATGGTTTTTCTTTTTTAAAGCAGTGTAGAGAAGAGGGTGATGATACACCAGCTATTATGATAACATCACTCAATAGTGTAGATGATGTAGAGAGAGGTTTTGAAGTTGGTTGTGATGACTATATCCGTAAACCTTTTGCACTCAAAGAGTTGCTAGTGCGAGTAGAAGCACAATTCAAAAGACGATATAACTCTCATCAAGATGTATTGATGATATCAAAGGATTGTTATTTTGATACCAAAGAGATGTATTTAGTAAAAAATGATAAAAAAATAGCATTAAAAACCAAAGAGTTTAAACTTTTAGAACTTTTCTTACAACATCCCAATGAGCTTTTGAAGTATGAGCAGATATTTGATGTAGTTTGGGGTTATGATGAAGTACCTAGTAGTGGTGCTTTGAGGACTTATATAAAAAATCTTAGAGCTATACTTGGCAAAGAGAAGATAGAGACAGTTACAAATGTAGGATATCGATTTGTTACGGAGTGAGAAAAAAAGTTTAGTTAGATTTTTAGTGATATATATGACATCTACTATGGTGCTTTTTGGTATCGCTTCATGGATATTTTATAAAACTTCCAAGCAAAACATTATCGAAAACCAACAACAAACTCTCAAATATGAAGCACAACATCTGTTTTCCAAACTAAGACAACTTCACCAATCCAATCTAAAGATATTGTATTACCCAAACAGCAAAGAGTATCACAGTGCTATATATGACTTAAAAAAGAGATATATCTTTGGTAGTTTTAAAAATCCTCCCAACTACAATCAAAACTTTAGTGATACTACTTTGGTATATAGACAAAAAGTAGAGCCATACTATTTAGGTAGTGCATATATGCTTTTGGTACAACCACTCAACCAAAAAGATATCTATGCTTTGAAACATAAAGTGATTTTGATGATGCTGGTTGCTTTGATATTTTTTGCTATATTGGGGTATTTTTTAGGTAGGCTTTTTGTTGCACCTATGAGAGAGTCTATAGAGAGGATGAACCACTTTATCCAAGATACCACCCATGAACTAAACACACCTATAAGTACTATCTTGACAAATATAGAGATGATAGAAACATTCCACCCAGATATAGATAAAACAGATGAGTTTAAACGCATAGAGATAGCTTCAAAAACATTGAGTCGTATATATGATGATCTTAGTTATCTCAATCTCAACCATCACTATCATAGAGAGATAATATCACTTAATATGAAAGAGCTTTTGGAGCAAAGAGTGATATATTTTGAGAGTATAGCTAAGGCAAAAGGTGTTGAGATTATATTTGATACAAAAGAGGATGTTATACTCTCTATGGATAAAAATGATGCTATAAGATTGGTAGATAATTTGCTTTCAAATGCTATCAAATATAACAAAATACAAGGATATGTAGAGATAGAGCTTAAACGAGACTCTTTGAGTATCATAGATAGTGGTATAGGTATCAAATCCAATGATTTGGACTATATCCAACATAGATTTAGACGAGCAAACAGTAGTGAAGGTGGTTTTGGTATAGGACTTGATATTGTCAATCAAGTAGTGTTTTATTATGGATTTAAGCTAGATATATCTTCTATACCAGATATAGGTACGACGATAACAGTAGGATGGAAGTGATGAGATATGTGATACTATTTGTATGGATAGGGCTGATAGTGTATGGAAGTGATACTTTAGAAAACAACTGTATAGCATGTCACAAAGCACAAAAGATACCAAGCAGTATGATATATAAAAAGTACCTTTTAAAATACAGCATCAAAGAGGATATCCAAAAAGCTATATATAACTATCTCAAATCACCAAATCCAAAAACTTCTATCATGCCAAAACCGTTTTTTGATAAGTTCCCTATGAAAGCACCAAATAGACTAGATGATAGTACCCTAAAAGAGATGATAAAACTTTATATTGATAAATATGACTTAAGTAAAAAATTGGTTTTAGAGGATTAAATTCACAAACAATTCATATACTTTTGATACAATAATTGGTTTTATTTTATCAGGAGATATATTTATGTTAAAAAAATCATTAGTAGGCTTACTAATACAGATACCTTTATGGGCTACTACTTTAGATGGTATAACTAACTATGCATTGCATCATAGTACTATCATCAAACACTCAAAAGCCAATATAGAACTAAACAGACTTAAAAGAGAACAGGTAAATGCTAGTAAATTTGGAGAGATTGATTTGGTGGGTAGTTATACTCACTACAATCATCCACGAACACTAGCACCTATGACACCTGCTGATATGGCAACCAACCCACAAGGTGTTGCTACTACAAAAGATATGTTTACTACAGGTGTGAGATATAGTGTGCCACTTTTTACTGGTTTTGCTATGACTCAAGATGTGGAGATATCTCATCTAGCATTTGCTATGGCAAAGAGTAAATTTTCTTTAACCAAGGAGCAGTTGGTTTATAATATACGAGCTTTATATGTGAGTGTTTTGTCTTTGTATGAGTTAAGGGATGCACAATTGGCACATATCAAAGCTTTAAAAGCATTGGAAAGAACTACAAAAGATGCTGTAAATCTTGGCAAAAAAGCTACAGTTGATTTGCTAAAAGTTCAAAGAGATTTGTATGATGCAAAAGCCATCCTTGATGGTATCAATGCAAATATCAATAAAACTATAGCTACTTTAGAAGCTTTGAGTGGCAAAGAGCATATAGGAAGACTTCATAAGATATCAGTACATCCTAAAAAACCAAGATACTCTATCTCGGCACTACTTCGTAAAGCTACAAACTTAGATAGACTCAAAATCGCTAGATACAATATCAAAAAAGCATCCAAAATGGTACAAAAATCAAAAGCTAGTTATTATCCACAAATAGCACTTGATAGTTACTATGGGTATAGTTATGGAGAGAATGACCCTACCAATCCAAAGTCAGGTGAGTGGGCAGATGAAAAGAACTACCAAGTAGCGATAAATGCCAAATGGGATTTGTATGATTTTGGTAAAAGAGATGCATCTATACAACAAGCTAAGATATCTCAACTCCAAGCTAAGTATGATAATCAACAAGCACTTCTTGATATCAAAAAGTCTATCATCCAAGCAAAAGAGGATATCAAAAAAGCTTATAGCCAATATGTAGCTAACCAAAAGCAGTATAGATTGGCACTAAAGAGTGAGAAGATAGAGTATGCTAGATATACAAGTGGAGCTAGTAGTATCAATGATTTGCTTTATGCAAAAGCACAAAAGATGTTATCAAGAGCAAAACTTATACAAAGTAAGTATGACTATCAAAAAGCAAAATACTATATGGACTATATATTAGAATCTGGAGTAAAAAAATGAGTAAAAAAAGTGTAATAACTATCATCATGTTGGTAGGTGCAGTAGCAGTAGGTATGAAAGGAAAAGCTTTACTAAAGCAAAGACAAGCCCAAGTGGCAAATGAGGCTACACCACAAGCTATGCAGATAAGTGTTCCTGTGGTATATGGCAAAAACGGTGAGTTGTCTCAGGATATAAAAGCATTGGCAACTATACAGGCTAAAAAATCTATCAAACTATCTACAAAACTAGCTGGATATGTCAAAGAGGTGCTTGTCAAAGAGAGTGATAGTGTAAAACAAGGAGAGCTTCTTATCCGTATAGATAACAAAGAGCTACTTGCATCTTTGCAGTCTCTTACTACTTTGCTAAAAGCACAAGAAAATGATATCAAGTTAGCCAAGAGTATATATGAAAGAAATCTAAAACTATACAAAATAGGTGGTCTGTCTAAAGAGCAGTTGGATACATCCAGAGTTGGTTTGGAGATGAAAACTTCTATCGTAGATAACACAAAGTCTAAGATAGAGCAGATAAACAATCAACTAAGCTATATGGATATAAAAGCACCTTTTGATGGAGTAGTAGATAGTATCTTCTTACATCAAGGTGATTTGGCAGTTGCTTCTAAGCCTATAGTTATGATGAGTAGTCTTGATAAAAAGCTTATGGTGTCTTTCTCAACTAACTTACTAGATACTATCAAAGAGCATCAACAAGTTTTTTATAATGGTGAGATGATAGGGGAGATAAAAAGTATATATCCTACAGCTACAAATGCTTTAGCGATGGCTGAAGTAAAGCTAGAGCAAAACCTATCTCTACCAAACGGAGCAAATATAGAGCTAGATATCCAAACAAGAAAAGATATGGGATGTGTATTGCCAGATAGTACTATATGGCACAAAAAAGATGGTGAGTATATACTAGTATATAAAGATAAAAAATTTGTAGCAAACAAGGTTGATATCAAGGTTGCTTCTTCAAATCAAGTGTTGTTAGATGAGTGTCCTAAGTACCCTATAGCCAATGCTTCTCAAGCTAAGTATTCAACACTGTTGGCTTATGACAATGTAGAACTTATCGGAGATAAAAATGGAGCAAAATAATACTACTTGGGTAGAAAAGATACTCAAAAAACCACATATTATCATATCTTTTTTAGCACTTTTTATGTTTATGGGATTGAGTGGTTTTGGAAAGATTCACCGTAATCTTTTTCCTAACTCAAACTATCCTGAAGTAGCACTTGTTGTTGTAGAACCAGGTGCATCAGCGAAGAGTATGGCTAGTAATGTAGCCGTACCTGTAGAAGAGGAGCTTTATACACTAGATGAGATACGAAGGGCTTACTCTACTACTATCGATGAAGTGAGTGTTATCCGTGCAGAGTTTGAGTATAGTAAAGATATAGATACAGCAGTCAATGATGTAACCAATGCTATCACAAAGATAAAGTCAAAACTTCCAAGTGATATCAAAGAACCACAAATCATCAAAATCACAGAAGCAACAGCACCTATCATGGTGGTATCTATGTCACCAAAAGATAGTTCTTTATCTCTTGAAGATATAAGAGATATGGCTTCACAAGATATCAGACATACACTACTCAAAGTGCAAGGTGTAGCAAATGTAGAGCTTTTTGGTGGGTATAACAAAGAGCTTCAAATCATCATAGATAAAGACAAACTAGATAGTTATCACCTTTCACTAGCACAAGTTATAGCAACTATCAAGAAAAATGATAGTGACTATGCTATAGGTTTTATCACCAATGATGAACATAGATATCTACTCAAATCTCAAGGTAAAAGAGACCAAGTATCTAAACTAAAATCTCTTCATATCACCAAAGATATAACACTCAATGATGTTGCTGATATATATTTTGGACATTATGAAAACTCTGCTGAGTATTTTGGTAATGGTAAAGAGGCTATAGCTCTATCCATACAAAGAACCATTACAGCAGATGTTATCAAAACGATAGATAGTGTAGATAAAGTTTTAGAGAAGTTAAGAGCTAAGTATCCACATATATCTTTTGAGATAAGTGATACACAAAAAGAGACGATAGAACAGAGTACTACCAATATGTTTGAATCACTCCGTGATGCTATCGTGATGTCCACTATCATTGTATTTTTGTTTTTGGCAAGTTTCAGACAGATACTAGTTGTACTTGTAACTATACCTTTGGTTTATCTATCAACTATCGCTTTGATGTGGGCTATTGGTATTGATTTCAATGTCGTTACACTTACAGCTATCATCTTAGCACTTGGACTTTTGCTTGATGATACTGTGGTGGTGATGGAAAATATCGAACGGCACTATACTGAGCTGAAAAAACCTATCAAAAAAGCAGTTTATGAAGGAACCAAAGAGATAATGTTTGCTGACTTGTCAGGTACTATCACAACTATGTTAGCACTATCTCCTATGCTTTTTGTTGGAGGGTATCCACAAACGGTCTTTGCCCCACTTGTTGGTACTTTGCTTTTAGCACTTGTAGCTTCTTATGTGATATCTATCATCGCAGTACCACTACTATCATTGCATATCTTGGCTATACAAAACCCTATCATAGTCAAAAGTGAAAAGCTTTTTCACTCAGTGATATTTAGACTCAATGATGCTATACAGGCATTTTTTGCATCTATTGTCAAATCCATCACAAACTCTAAGATACTAGGTGTTATATCGGTTGTTGTCTTACTAGCACTCTTTGTGACATCTGTCAAACTTGTAATGCCTACAGTTGGTCAAGAGCTTATGCCACCTATGGATACAGGTGGAGTTAATATCCGTATCACAACAGAAGCAAACCTACCTATAGAAAAAAGCCGTGAGATTATGCAAAAGGTAAATAAGGTACTAAAAGATGAAGCTAAGCTACTTAGAGTATCAGCTAGTATCGGTAGTGAAGCAGGGGTACTTAGTATCGGTAGTGGAAGTGGGATTGACCATATCTTTGTAGTAGCTACTTATGTAAACAGACATGAACGAAGCAAAGATATATGGCAAATAAGCAAAGAACTTAGAGAACAAATTGCCAAAATCCCAAATGTTAAGTACCTAGAGGTAACTCCATATGGAGCTACTGCTATGGCTAGTATCCGTGCTACTGTGGATACAAAGCTTAGTGCTGACAACTTAGAAGATCTGTTATATGCTGCTAGTGATGTACAAAAAGCACTTGATAAAACAAAAGGTGTAGTATCTACATCTATAACTTGGGATATGGATAGTGAAGTTTATGACTTGAAAGTAGATGAGAGCTTGGCACATAAGTATGGTATCACGAGTGATAGTGTTATATCTCAGTTGCAACTACTTCTTAGAGGTGCACCTGTAGCATCATTTGCCAAAGAAAACAGCCTTGATTATGCTATCAGAGTATGGGTCAAAGAGAACCAAAGAGATAACTTACAAGCTATCTTAAACACTCTTATAGATACACCAAAAGGCAAGATACCACTCAATCAAATAGCATCTATCCAAAAGATAAAAGAGCCTAGCCTTATCACTAGAGAGGGCTTAGAGTACACTATAGAAGTGTATGGTGCTAGAGAAAAAGGTGCAGTATCTCATATCATGGCTGATTATAACAAGCATTTAGAAGATGTAAAACTACCACCTAGTGTAGAGCTAGAAGAGATAGGTGATATCAAACAGTTCAATGCATCAGCTAGTCGTATGATAGGTGCTATTGTTGTAGCAGTTTTACTTATATTCTTGGCACTTATAGTTCTATTTGGTAATATCAAAATCTCTTTGATGGTACTTTTCTCTATCCCACTGACTATCATAGGTGCTTCATGGACTATGTTGGCTATAGGGTATCATGTATCTATGCCAGCGATGATGGGCTTTATGTTGCTTTCAGGTATCATCGTAAACAATGCTATCTTGCTTATCCACTTTGCTATAGAGCAGATACAAGCAGGATATAGCAAAAAAGAGGCGATGATAGAGTCTATCAAAATCCGTACAAGACCAGTACTTATGACAGCCTTTGCAGTAAGTGTTGGTATGTTGCCAGTAGCACAAGGTAATGCTATAGGACTAGAGAGACTAGCACCACTAGGAGCAGTAGCTATCGGTGGTTTGGTAGTAGGTACATTGATGACACTAGTGTTTATACCTATAGTATTTATCTGGACTATCAAAGAAGAAAATATCAGAAAAGAAGACTAAGATACAATAAACCCCTTTCCTAATAAAACAGAAGTTATGAAACTTCTGTTTTTTCTCCATAATTTTCAAATCTATTTGTTTTTAAACAATCTTATATGGTGTTTTCAAATATGCTATAATAAAAAATGTTTTATTTTTATTAAGAATAACCTAAAAGTAGTTTAAGGGGAGGAAGTTTTTAAAATGTGTAAGCAAGAAACTGTATTTAGTTTTGATATTGGTTGGGCTTTTCATGGCTGGGGTGTAAAAGTAAAAGATATAGATATTGATACTGGTGTATATGCTTTTGAACATTATGATGATTATGAACAATATGCAGAGATTAGAAGAAGTAAAAAAAGATCTCAAAGTAAAAAGAGAAGATTAAATCAACTAAAAAAGATGTTTGTAGATGTAGGTTTGGCTTCATCGACAAAAGAGATAGGAAACAAGCTTAAAAAAGCTTCTCATCAAAACAAAATATGGCTAAACCTTCAAAAAGCACATATAGAAAAAATAACTCCAGAAGAGTTTATGCAAATTTTATACAGGTTTGCCAAAAGACGGCATTATGTAGATATGCGAAAGAAAGAAGAGCCAACCCAAGATAGTGTTAAGAAAAAAGAGGAAGGAGAGATAAAAAAATCACTCTCTAAAATTGCAGAAATTTATGAGAATCTTCAGTATAAAAATGATGAAGTCAAAACATGGTTTAGTGCACTTTTTAAAAGGAGAGAAGAGCTTATTAAAATATTTGAAGAACATGCTATTCTTATAGATAGAGAGAAGTTTCCATATACCAATGCAAGTTTGAAAAAAATCATTGGTACAGAAAAGTATAAGCAAGTTGATAAAAAGATTATAGGATATGAGCTTTTACTAAAAAATGAACAAATTGCAGAGTTTATAGAAACCATAGCAAAAAAACACTCATACCAGCCCTTCTAAAACTGTATGGTATAATCATGTATATATCTAATATTCTGTAATTTTGTATTCCATACTATCTACTTATAATTTGAATAGGCGAGGGATTATCTAAAAGAGTCTTTAGATTTTAAACTGGATGATTTTAATACAGAATTTGAAGTGGATGGGGTAGAGGGACTCGAACCCCCGAATGTCGGTACCAAAAACCGATGCCTTACCACTTGGCGATACCCCAGTGTATAATAAAGAAAGATTAATTGAAAAATTTGATTAGTTTTGAAAGAAATTGGTTGCGGGAGGGGGATTTGAACCTCCGACCTTCGGGTTATGAGCCCGACGAGCTACCAAGCTGCTCTATCCCGCGATATTTAAAAAGTGGATGGGGTAGAGGGATTCGAACCCCCGAATATCGGTACCAAAAACCGAGGCCTTACCGCTTGGCGATACCCCAACCAGATAAGCTGTATTGCTTATGTGGACGGAATTATAGCACCAAAATTGTATCTTGTCAAGGGTTTTTTTAAAAAAAATGAAAATTTCTGTTTTTTTGTTAATTGAGCTATAATTATAAAAAAATTTTACAAAGAGTATAAATGTCAAAAGAAGCTATAAACAGAGTATCAAAAGCTATAGATGAGATAAAAAAAGGTCGTATGGTTATCATGATGGATGATGAGGATAGAGAGAATGAAGGGGACTTGGTATATGCTGCTACCTTCTCTACACCTGAGCATGTAAACTTTATGGCAAAAGAGGCTAGAGGACTTATCTGTACTCCTATTACTAAGGAGTTGGCTGCTAAGCTTGAATTGATGCCTATGGTATCACATAATGATTCTAACCATGAAACGGCATTTACTATATCTATAGATTCAGCTAGTGCAACTACAGGTATATCTGCTATGGAGAGAGATGATTGTATCAAGAAGCTATCTCAGCCTCAAACAACCAAAGATGACTTTGTAAGACCTGGTCATATATTTCCTCTCATAGCCAAAGAGGGTGGAGTACTTGTACGAACAGGTCATACTGAAGGTTCTGTGGATTTGTGTAAACTTTCAGGTGTTGCTCCTGTTGCTGTGATATGTGAGATCATCAAAGATGATGGTAGTATGGCTAGGGCTGATGATTTGGATATATTTGCTAAAAAGCATGATCTGCATATAGTATATATCTCTGATATTGTTGAGTATAGACTAGCTCATGAGAAGCTTATCAGCAAGATAGATACTCAAGATGTGTTATTTAGAGGCAAAGAAGTTACTAAACATATATATAAAGACCATCTAAACAGAGAGCATACAGTTATAAAGTTTGGGGATATCTCAAAAGTAGCAAATGTAAAATTTCATAATATAGGCTTAGATAAAGATTTGATACTTGATGATAAGAGATATTTTGCACTTCACAACTCTATAGAGTATCTTATCAAAAATAGTGGTTTATTAGTATTTTTAGATACAAAGGTTATATCTCACGAACAAGCAAAAGAGTATGGTATAGGCGCTCAGATACTTAAAGACTTTGGTATAGAAGATATAAATCTACTTACTACAAACAAAGATACTGAGTTTGTAGGTTTGGCTGGATTTGGGCTAAATGTGGTAGATAAAACAGAGGTTTTATAAGGTTGAAGTTTTATCGTATATATGTTGAACTTACCAATGTATGTGGACTTAAATGTAGTTTTTGTCCATCAAAAAGTTTAGCTTCTTGTAAGATGGATTTGGAGTTTTTTGAAGATGTTATCTCTCAATGTAGTTTATATACTAAAGAGATAGCATGTCATGTGATGGGTGATCCACTAACTTTGAGTGATATAAGTAGATATCTTGATATCATCTCAAAATACAATCTAAAAGCAGTGATAACAACTAGTGGTTACTATATATCCAAACATCCACTCCAAGAGTTGTTTAATCCTGCTATCAAACAGATAAATATCTCACTAAATAGTTTTAACAAAAATGATACAACGATAAGTTTTGATGAGTATATGGAGCCTATCTTGAAGCTATGTAGCTATAAGTTACAACATCAGATAGATACCTTTATCAACCTTAGATTGTGGAATATCGATAAGAGCATGAGTGACAGAGAGTATAATGTCAAAATCTTTCAGATATTAGAAGATAGATTTGGTGTGAAGTTAGATATAGATAAGATATATCAAGAAAAACCAAAAACTATAAGAGTTGCTTCTAAAGTTTTGCTTCATTTTGATGAGTATTTTGAGTGGCCATCTCTATCAAATCCTATCTATGGAGATGGTAAATGTCTTGGACTCAAATCTCATATAGGTATATTGTGTGATGGTAGAGTTGTACCTTGTTGTTTGGATGATAAAGGTGTTATAACACTAGGAAATTTAAAAGATAAAAAACTCTCAACTATACTAAGTGATAAAAAAGCAGTGGATATAAGAAAAGGATTTGAACAGGGCAAAGCCATAGAAGAGCTTTGCCAAAAATGTAGCTATAAAAGTAGATTTACTGAGGTATGATTCTTGTAAATTTAGTACCCTCTAATGAGATACCACCCATCAAACCTTTTGAGTCAAATACAAAACCATATATAGGCTTTTCATAACTTATAGAGCTGATATCTTTACTTCCACCCCAAGTAACTAGAGTGATAGTACCATCAACACCAGCTTCCCATCCATCACTTTTCATGAAGTTGTCTAAAGCTCTTTGAGATACAAAAGCTATCAAGTATGATGCCTCTTGTACACCTGCTTGGAAGCCTAAAGATGCTGAACCTATAGAGTAGTAAGCTTTTGTTTGACCATTTACTCTAAGTACACCCTCTCCATACTCTCCAGCTACTACAAATCCACCTTTGATAACAGATGGAAATATCAAGTAACCTTTTACTTGTGATAAAAACTGTGCAGCACCTGGTTTTGTTTTAAATATAGCCAAAGCAGCATTTGCTTCTGACTCTATGACACTAGCTGGTTTAGCCCATAAACTTGTAGCTATAACCATCGATACAAATAAAGTAACAACCTTTTTCAACATATGAAAACCTTTTTATTGATATAAAATTTTGCACAATTATAGCAGATAAATATGAAGTATTTGTGGAAAAATGGCATTTCTTGATATAGATTATGCTTATATAGGTGTATAATCTATACAATTGATAATATAATGTTATATAATTAGTAAAACATAGGAGAAGGAGTTTGGATTATGTTTGATATATCTAAAAAGACATTTTTGTATATGTCTATAGGTTTAGTGATGGGTATTGTCTCATCAGCTATTTTACATCTTGATATAAAAGGTTATTTGATACTTATATCATTTTTTTTACTTTTATCTGTGATAGATTATGTATGGTTGAAAAATCTATCAGATAAACCAAAAGAGATAGTTACAGACAATGTATCTGATGTCAATGAAGAACAACTTCTAAGAAGTAAGTTAGAACAGATGACAAAACGGGCTAAAAAGTTTGAAAATGATATCAAAACAACAGAGCTTTTTTTAGCTAGTATGTCTCATGAACTCAGAACACCACTCAATGGTATCATAGGTATCACAGAAGTACTAGATGATACCAAGCTAGATAGTGAACAAAAAGAGTTTGTATCGATGATACGAGAGAGTTCAAATAATCTTAGAGTTATAGTCAATGATATACTAGATGTCTCAAAAATAAATGCTGGTAAGATGGAGTTGGAGAGTATAGAGTTTGATCTCTTCTCTAAGATAGAGGCTTCTGTAGGTGTTTTTATAACCAAAATGGAAGAGAAAGATATAGTACTCAATCTATATACAGACCCTAAGATACCACAGTTTGTGATAGGTGATCCTACTAGACTCTCACAAGTGATTATCAATCTTGTAAGTAATGCTATCAAGTTTACCAAAAGAGGCGGGTGTATAGGTGTCTATGCTAAGTATATTCGTCAAAGTGATGATAGTGTAACATTTAAGATATCCGTCAAGGACTCTGGAGTAGGTTTGACGCCAGAACAACAAAGAAGGATATTTGAAGCTTATACACAAGCTGATGCATCTACTACAAGAAAAGCAGGTGGTACAGGTCTAGGGCTTACTATATCTGGTAAGATAGTAGAGATAATGGGTAGTAAACTAAGAGTCTTTAGTAAAGAAGGTGAGGGTGCTACTTTTTACTTCACTATTACATTGCCTATATCCAAAGAACACAAAGCAGACTTAGAAACATTTGAAGGTTTGAAAGTTGGTGCTTATCTCTCAGACACAAATCCAAACAGTAAATGGTATGAGATATTGGAAGATTATCTTGGATATTTTAAAGCCAATTTTATCAAGTATGATACAAATGATATCTCAAATGCACAAGATATACTTATCGTGGATTATGAAAATATCAAAGATGATACTTCATTACTAAAAGGTATAGAGTCTAAAAAAGTTGTACTTGTAAGTAGTAATGCATCTTTGGATGTATCTAGTGATGGTTTGATATTGGATAAAGTGCTACATAGACCTTTAAGTTTAGAAAAACTTATAAATATACTGAAGTTAGTAAAACCTAGTCTAAGTGAAGATGTGGTAGAAAAACGAGAGACAAAAGAGAAGCAAATAAGATTTGATGATATCAAAGTACTTGTAGCAGAAGATAATGTCATAAACCAAAAGCTTATCATAGCTGTTTTGAATAACTTTGGTCTTAATGTGACTATAGCAAACAATGGAGAAGAGGCTATCAAACTTAGAAAAGAAAATGAATATGATATAATCTTTATGGATATACAAATGCCTGTGATGGGTGGAGAAGAAGCTACTGCTAAGATACTCGAGTATGAAAAAGAAAATAACTTAAAACATATACCTATCATAGCATTAACAGCCAATGCCCTAAAAGGAGATAAAGAAAAATATATGGCTAAAGGTATGGATGGATATACTACAAAACCATTAGATATCAAAGCTATAGAAGAGTTGATAGTAAAATTTTGCAATATAAAAGGATAGTATATATGAAGTATATGACACTAAAAGAGTATGCGATAAAAAACAAAATAAGTATGTTCAATGTTATGAAAATGGTCAAATCAAACCAGCTAAAAACTATCACAAGAGAAGAAAATGGTAAAGAGGTTATGTATATAGTTGATGAGCCTATAAGTTCAAATCAACCTATAGAATCAAAAGAAGATACAAAATCTACTAACCAAGAAGAGCTTTTGTCTGAGATAGATACTCTCAAAAATGAAGTTGCTAAATTAAGAGCTGAATTAAATAGGCTAAAAGTGACTGTTTTTAAAATGGCTAAGCAAGATACTAAGGTTTTGAAGATTTGAGTAGGAAAAGTAATATGAAAAAGATATTGTATTGGATAGGAATTGTATATGTATCTATGTATGCCAATGCCCAAGAAGTAACAATAGATGAAATACAACCAACATCTCTTGTAGAGTATGATACTATTGCAGATACTCATGAAGTTTGTATCTACTTGAAAAGTTCTTATCAGTTTTGTTTTGAGAAGTTTGTCTCATATCCTAAAGCTTCATCTATAGATAATGTAGATATATCTAAGATTACTCAAAAGTATATGAACAAAGAACTCAAAAAGCTTAAACAACAAGATATATATAAATTTGTTGATGAAAATATCGTTCGGGATATGAACTCTCAATGGTATGAACATGATATATATAAGATTTTGGCTTTTACCCCAAAAACTTTGACTATGAGTTATACCTCTTCATCATTTTTGGGTGGTGCTCATGGCAATGAAACTATTATATTTACAAATATAGATAGAGAAACATCTAAAGAACTGAAACTAAAAGATATCATAAGAAAAGATAAATATAAAGAGTTTATTAAGTTTGTAGAGTCTTTTTATAGAGCAAAGAAAGGTTTGAAACCAAATGAGAGTTTAGAAAATGCAGGATGGTCTGAAAACAGGTTTGTTTTGAGTGAAGAGTTTGCTATCACACCAAAAGGTTTGTATTTTTTGTATAACAATTATGAGGTAGGTTCGTATGCTATGGGACAAGATAGTATCCTTATACCATATGATAAGATAAAACAGTTTTTATCTACTAGATACTTTGATGATAAGAGTTTAAAAGAGATAAATCTTCTAGCACATACAGATAAAGTAAAGTTTGAAGACCTAATATCCTTAGAAGTTACTCAAATAGATAAAAATCACTTAAAGATTAAAGCTTCTGCTAAAAATATCTTTGGATTTGATACCAAAGGGTACTTTAGTATATCATTTAAAGAGATAACTACAAAAACGCCTATCAAGTTACTTCATAGTGATTTTGATAGATTTGATATATACTACAAAGGTAGCAAGATATATAATCAAGAGTTAAAAAAAGCGATAAAAAGCTCTTATCTACTAGTTGAAGCATACACCAAAAAGTGGAAAGAAAAACAATCAAAAGAGGTAAGTTTTATCATAGAGGTACCAAAAGGTATAAAAAACTTAGATATTCTTTTAAGAAGTGATTATGATGGTAGAACAAGTGAAAGCTGGAGCCGTGAAGAGAACCTAACAAAAGACCAACAAGGTTATGGATGTTTTGTGTATAAAAAGAGTCTTTAAAAACTCTTTTTATCTAAAACGCAAATATATCAACCCACAAAAACTTAGCTACAGTTACTATGATAGCTATACCTACTATGTTTAGAACAAAGCCATACTTTGCCATAGTTTTGATAGATATCACACCTGAACTCATGGCTATAGCATTTGGTGGGGTAGCGATAGGCAAC
>Ga0256843_1001594_pt1 | contig 17639 bp, 17 predicted proteins | sample AlvinellametaG_FD_191572 | JGI IMG/M metagenome (GOLD analysis project Ga0256843, IMG submission 191572) | Pompeii worm associated microbial communities from hydrothermal vent at the East Pacific Rise, Pacific Ocean - Alvinella | ecosystem: Host-associated > Annelida > Integument > Unclassified ... | reverse complement strand
ATCTATCTATTTTATCTATCTATTTTATCTATCTATTTTATCTATCTATTTTATCTATCTATTTTATCTATCTATTTTATCTATCTATTTTATCTATCTATTTTATCTATCTATTTTATCTATCTGCAATTCCCAGTTTTTAAACCTATATAAAACACAGTCCAGGGTAATCGATAGCAGGAAAATCTTTTTAACTAATATCTACTAAAAAATATAAAAAATATTGAGTGAGGGGAGTTATATTAAAGGAAAGGAAAAACTATTATTTAAAATATACAAGGTTCTGTTAGATAGTTATGGCCCGCAACATTGGTGGCCTGCTGAAACAAGATATGAAGTCGTGGTTGGAGCAGTGTTAACCCAAAATACAAGTTGGAAAAATGTGGAAAAGGCAATAAGAAATTTGAAAAATGAAGATTTGATCGACGAGATTAAGATATTAAACATCGATGAAGATGTTTTAAAAGCCCTCATAAAACCTGCAGGATTCTATAATATAAAAGCAAAACGGCTCAAAAATATAACCAAATATATAGTAGAAAATTATAAAACAACTGAACATATGGCAAGATCAAATAAAGGTCTTAAAGAACTAAGAAAAGAACTACTGTCAATAAAAGGCATTGGTCCAGAAACAGCGGATAGTATTTTGCTATATGCCTTAGATAGGGAGAGTTTTGTTGTAGATGCTTATACAAAAAGGATATTCAGCCGATTAAATATTATAAACGAAAAAATGTCCTATGATGAGATCAAAAAGGTATTTGAGGCCAATCTACCAAAAGATCTGCAGATATATAAGGAATATCACGCATTGATTGTTGAACATGCTAAAAGAGTTTGTAAAAAGAATCCTCTTTGCGATAACTGTCCAATTAAAAAAGTATATATATGTGATGGAGATTATAAGAGATGATGTGCGAAGTTAATAACAATAAATCAAAGGGTGGAAGTAAATGAATAAACCTGCAAAAAAACCACAACAAAAGAAAGTTATCCCAAACTTCGAATACGCAAGACGATTAAATGGAAAGAATGTTAAAATATTCCTAAGAAATGGAGAAGTTTTGGATGCAGAAGTTAATGGGGTTTCTAACTACGAAATTATGGTAAAAGTAGGGGAGAGAAACCTATTAATATTTAAACATGCTATCGACTACATTGAATATTAAATCTTTGAATAAAGTATCTTTAATGCTAATACGTAAACACAAGAGGGTTTTATCCCCTCTAAAACTTTTTTTAGGTTTTATGCCATGTAAATGCCATTAATCTCAAATAAACATTTAAACATTAAAATATGCTGTCTTTGAGAATATTTCTATAAATAATAAATAAAATAAAAATAACATAAAAACCAAACAAAAAGAATAAAAAGAATAAATCTAAAAAAATACTTTAAAAATTTCTGGGAGATAAACTATGCCAAAAATGGTATTACTTCCAAAAATGACGATGGCACTCGGAGGGTATATAAGAGAAACTTTGTTTCCGTATGAGGGGGATGACATAAAGCCCTTTCCATTTAGGAATGTTATTGTAGGAAATCCAACTAATGAACCGATAAAAATGGATGTTCCAGTGTATAGTGAAGATTGGATTGAAAAACATAGAAAACTTGGATTAATAGTCGTTCCAGTTAAAGAAGATGACGATTTTGTTGGGTTATTTTATAAAGTTAAATCACTTGTAAATTCTAAATCTGAGGACAATAGAACAGATCAGAGTGATTGATAAATCTAAAACCATTTCTATTTTAGTTTTGGAGATTAAAATCTAATAATAACTAACAAACAAATAATAAAATATATTCAAGGTAATATGATATGATAAGAGGAGTTCTCTTTGATTTAGACGACACGCTTTATAACTCTTCGGAGTTCGTAGAAATTGCACGACGAGAGGCGGTAAAATCGATGATAGATGCAGGGTTAGATATTTCCTTTGAGGAGGCAATGAACATATTAAACAAAATAATACAAGATAAAGGATCCAACTATGGAAAACATTTCGATGATTTAGTTAAAGCAATATCTGGAAGATACGATCCAAAAATAATAACAACTGGAATAATAACCTACCATAATGTAAAAGTAGCATTGTTAAGACCTTACCCCCATACTATAAAGACATTAATTGACTTGAAAGCAAGAGGGTTAAAATTAGGAGTTATAACAGATGGCCTTACAATAAAGCAGTGGGAAAAACTGATTAGGATGGGAATTCATCCGTTTTTTGATGAAGTTATCACGTCAGAAGAATTTGGTTTAGGAAAGCCCCATTTGGAATTTTTTAAATATGGATTAAAAAGAATGAATTTGAAACCAGATGAAACCATATATGTTGGAGATCGGGTAGACAAAGATATAAAACCAGCAAAAGATTTGGGAATGATTACAGTAAGGATATTAAAGGGAAAATATAAAGAAATGGAAGATAATAAATACAGCGATTATACAATAAACTCTATTCAAGAACTTGTAGAGATCGTCGATGAGTTGATGAACAAAAAATAGAGAGTAAAAATAAAAGAATGAATAATAAAAAATGAATAAAAATTAGATGGGATAAAATGCTCAAGGAATTTAAAGCGTTGATTTCGTTTTTTACACGTATTCCTTTGCCGATAAGCGAATTTAGTTTTGAAGATATTGCAAATTACTTTTATCTTGTTGTGCTGGTTGGATACTTGTTTGGAATTTTTGGGGTTATATTAGCGTTTTTATTTGAAATACTGCTCCCAAAATTGTTGGTTGGAATTTTAGTCCTATTTTTTATTGAGTATTTAAATGGATTCCACCATATAGATGGGCTAATTGACTTTGGAGACGGATGGATGGCGGTAGGAGATAAGAAAAAAAAGTTAATGGCTATGAGAGATCGGTATGTAGGTTGTGGAGGAGTAGTTTTAGCAATATTTGTTAATTTAATATCTGCCTTCTCGTTATTTTACATTCTCAACATCAATCTTTTGTATATTTTAGTTGTAGAGGTTAGTGCAAAACTTGGAATGCTTAGTTGTTCAACCTTTGGAAAACCTCTCATTGAGGGAACAGGAAGATATTTTGTTAAAAAAGCGGATGAAAAATTCTTGACAATTGGCATAATATTATCACTCCCTCTTTTACTGCTCTTTGATGGAATAGATAGGAAGATCACAATTATTGCAATAATTGTTGCTGTGATTTCAGGGTTTTGCATGGCAAAAATCTCAAAAAAACATTTTGGAGGAGTTAATGGAGATGTTTTGGGGGCTTCTAATGAGATAACGAGAGTAGTTGTTCTATTGGCAATAATTGCATGTTTTAAAATACTTGGATTATAATTTACTTCTTGTTTTTTATCTTTTATTATTTTTTTGCATTTTTTATAAATTTTTATTTAGTGTTTTATAGGTTAATACCACAAACCAAAAAGTTTATATTTAGTAATACCTTTTTATAGGTATATATTATCATCATAAAAACAAAAATTAAAAAATTAAAATTTGGGTGGAATTATGCTAAAAAAGTTAACAGCCCTCTTAATAATCACAGTTCTTACAGTTGGACTTTGCGGCTGTGTAGAAAATTCTTCTAAAACGACAAAAACTATAACAATAACTGATGCTCTTGGAAGAGAAGTGAAAGTCCCCGTAGAAGTTGACAGAATAGTATGTTGTGGGCCGGGATGTTTAAGGATGATCGTCTATTTAAACGCGACAGATAAAGTTGTAGGTGTTGAAGATGCCGAGAAAAAATGGACACCGTGGGGAAGACCTTATAGAATAGCACATCCAGAACTTGCTAACCTACCAACAATAGGCCAAGGAGGGCCATCTCCAAAGCCAAATCCAGAAGCAATTCTTAAAGTAAAACCTGATGTAATCTTTGCCACTTACATTACAAAAGATGAAGCAAATACCCTACAACAAAAAACAGGAATCCCAGTAGTCGTTTTAACTTATGGAAAATTAGCCACATTTGATAATGAAGATCTCTTCAATTCCTTAAAACTCGCTGGAAAAATACTCGGAAAAGAAAAAAGAGCTGAGAATGTTATTCAATTTATAAAAAAATGCGAATCTGATTTGAAAAATAGAACAGGAGATATTCCAGACAGTAAAAAACCAACTGTTTATGTTGGAGGAATCGGATATAAAGGAATACATGGAATTGACAGTACTGAATGTAAATATCCTCCTTTTGAACTCGTAAATGCAAAAAATGTTGCTGATGAGTTAGGTAGAGAAGGACACGTCTTTGTAAGCAAAGAACAGATTCTAAAATGGAATCCAGATATAATTTTCATTGATGAAGGAGGATTAAGTATAGTTATGCAGGACTATAAAAAAGATCCAGCATTTTACAATTCACTAAAAGCGTTTAAAACTGGAAATGTTTATGGCCTATTACCCTACAACTTCTATGCAACAAATATCGGAACTGCGTTAGCAGATGCTTACTACATTGGAAAAGTTGTTTATCCAGACAGATTTAAGGATATAGATCCTGAGAAAAAAGCAGATGAGATCTATACGTTCTTGGTAGGAAAGCCGGTTTATGAACAGATGAAGGAGCATTTAGGAGGATTTAAGAAGTTGGAGTTTAAATAATCGTCAACAATTTTTCACTTTTTATCCAACAATTTTCAATTTTTAAAATTATTTTTGGTGGTAATGATGCTTTTAGATCTTCCGGATAAAAGTCCAGAAAAGATTTTAGAGATTTTTAATGAAGTATATACAAAAACCAAACTCTTCTACCTATTAAAAACTGCTATCGAGTTAAATTTATTTGATCACTTAGAAGAGTTCAGAAGCATTGAAGAATTGGCAGAACTGTTGAAAATAGATGTGGTCATGACAGAATATATGCTAAAAATTTTAGAGGAGATAGGTTTAATTGAATGTAAAACTAAAAATGGAAAAAGACAGTATAAAAATACAGAAATATCAAATATCTTCCTTAAAGAGGGCTCATTTTATAGTTTAAGAGATCCAATCTACTCCTGCTTTGAGAATATAAAAAATTGGGAAAATTTATCTGATATATTAAAAAATAAAAAATATAGGAAGAAAGAAGATATTAACTCCTTTTTCCCAAAAGTTATTAAAAAACTGGCGGATGAATGCAAATGTTGGGAATTGCAAAAGATTTTAGAGTATATAGCGAAATATGAGGAATTTAAAAATGCAAAAAAACTTCTCGATTTAGGAGGAGGGCATGGATTATATGCAATTGGATTCACTTTGTTAAATAAAAACCTAAAAAGTTATGTTTTTGATTTACCAGATGTTGTTAAAGAAACTCAGAAGTTCATTAAAAAATATAATGCAAAAAATGTTTTTACAATTGCAGGGAACTTTTATACTGATGATATTGGAAATGGCTATGATATAGTATTCTGTTCATACAATCCCGGAGGAAAAAATCCAAAAATTGCTCAAAAAGTTTATAATGCTTTAAATAAAGGAGGATTGTTTATAAATAAGCAGTTTTTTCCAGAGAAAGAAGGGATAGAAGATTTTTTGGATAATATTGAATGGAATATGTTTGATGCAGAAGGTTTGAAGAAGGATAAAAGGAGGTACACTTTTAAAGGAGATCTAAATTTAGAAAAGTATTTGGACTATTTAAAAAAGTTAGGGTTTAAAATTATAGAAGTTAAGGATATTAATCAGGTTTTGGGAATAAAATATGGAAATGCAAAAATAATCATTGCTAAAAAGATTTGAAATGTGATAAAATGGACATTCAGAATAAATATAAACAACATATCAAAAAAAGAGTTATATTCGGATTATTTTTATTTTTAATTTTAATTGTAAGTGCGATCTACTCCCTATGCGTTGGGGACTATCAACTAACCATTAGTCAGGTTTTAAGTGCACTACTTGGACATGAAGTAGGAACTGTAAATTTAATAATATGGAATATTCGCCTTCCAAGGATTATAACTGCCATTATAGCGGGTAGCTCACTGGCTGTTGCGGGAGCGGTTATGCAGTGTATTTTAAGAAACCCATTAGCAAGTCCTTTCACTATTGGTATTTCGCACGGAGCGATGTTTGGGGCATCTCTTGCAATAATACTCTTCGGATTTGGAGAAATGAAGAGCGGAACAGTATTTTTTAACAATCCATATATGATAACGATGTTCGCATTCTTTGGGGCATTAATCGGTGTTGTTGTTATATTGTCTCTTGCCAAGTTGAGAGGGTTAACTCCTGAGGCGATGATCTTGGCAGGAGTGGCTATGAGTTCATTATTTACCGCAGGAACTATGTTGATCCAGTATTTTGCTAACGATTTACAACTGGCTTCTATGGTGTATTGGACTTTTGGGGATTTGGGTAGGACTGGATGGAAGGAGATTTGGATCTTATTGGTTGTGGCACTATCATCAATTGTATATTTTATTTACAAGCGATGGGACTACAATGCATTAGAAGCAGGAGAAGAGACAGCCAAATCTTTGGGAGTTAACACAGAAAAAACACGATTAATTGGGATGCTTATGGCTTCACTATTAACAGCCGTGAATGTTGCTTTTTTAGGAATAATTGGGTTTGTTGGTTTAATTTGTCCACATATCGTTAGAATTTGTATTGGAGGAGATTATAGGTTTTTAATTCCAATATCTGCATTATTCGGGGCAGTTTTACTGCTGATTGCTGATACATTTGCAAGGACAATAATTGCCCCAATTGTCTTGCCAGTCGGGATTTTAACGTCCTTTTTGGGAGCTCCGATGTTTTTATATCTGCTAATTAGAATGTATAGGTAGGAACACATAATAATAAAAACATAATAAAAACGATAACAATGCTAAAAATAACAAATAATAAAAATATAAACATATAAAAATAATGAAATAAATATTTTTTATTGATCCGATGTATTTTGCACTTCTTTATTTCTCATACTTTTGATCTTTTTGATCAACAGTTCTCCATCTGATTCTTTTTTTCTTTCTCTTTTTATATTATCTTTCTCCTCCCATTTTTTTCCAGTGTATCTTTTTGCTATAACATAAACCTCTGCACTTTCCTTTCTTGATGCCTGTGGCTTTGTTATATAAACTTTTTCAAAATATTTTTTAACCAACTTAACGTAGTCGTCAATCATATCTCCATAAAATACTTTTGCAACAAAATTTCCTCTCTCTTTTAACATTTCGGTGGCTATTTGTAAAGCAGTAGTTACTAAATCAATAGATCGAGCATGATCTACATCCCAGTATCCGCTTATATTAGGAGAGGCATCGCTTATAACCACATCTACCTTTTTTTCTTCATTTGGAATCAGTTCTCTAATTTTGTTTAACGTCTCTTCAGAGGTAAAGTCCCCTTTAATAGCTACTACGTTATCATATCCAAAGGGTTTAACAGGTTGTAAATCAACTCCAATAACAAACCCGTCATCCCCCACGATCTCTCTTGCAACTTGCATCCAACCGCCCGGAGCACAACCTAAATCTAAAATAATCTTTCTTGGTTTTATTACGTTGAATTTTTCGTTTAATTGCATTAATTTAAATGATGCTCTCGATCTATATTGTAGTTTTTTAGCTAATTTATAATAAAAATCTCTCTTTCTCTGTAAATACCATCTTTTACTTTTTCTTCCCATTCTTTCACCAGTTTTAAATGTGCAGTTATTTTTAATCTTTGCTTTATTTGTTAATTTTTAGGTCTTATGTTTATATGTTTTTGTTCGTTGAGGGATGTGGTCGAAATATCTATAATACCCAACAATACTTATACATCTATAAATATATCTGCAAATATGTAATTGAATTAATTAAGTTAACAAATGAGATGTAAATAATAAAACATAACAACACATATAGAAGTTAAAATTAAATCTCCATAAAATCAGGACTGTCAAAAAATAAAAATAAAGAAAATAAATCATAATAAAATATAAATAAACTAAAAATAAAAATTTACTGCTTTAAATGCACATCCAGCTGTGGGAATGGTATTTCAATGCCTTTCTCAGTATATACTTCATATATTCCTTTTAATAAATCGTTCATTACAGTCCAATAGTCCTCTGTCTTAACCCATGCTCTCAGTTGAAGATTTATGGATGAATCTGCCAATTCAGTGATAACAACAGCAGGACTTGGATCGTCCAATACAAGAGGATGATTCTTCATGAAATCAATCGCTATTTGTATCGCTTCATCCAATTTTGTTCCATAGGCAACACCAACGTTTACATCAACCCTTCTAATTGGTTGTCTTGTGTAGTTTATTATTGGACTACCCCAGATGTCTTTATTTGAGATGAATATCACTTTATTATCGGGTGTTGTGAGTTCCGTTGACATAACTCCTATGTTGCTAACTTTTCCAGTAAGTCCGTTTGTCGTTATAACATCTTCTTTATCAAAAGGTCTCATTAAAGCGATCCAAAATCCAGCAGCTAAGTTTGTCATTGTATCTTGTAGTCCAAAACCTAAAACAAGACCAATAACAGCAGATAACCCTATAACAACAGATCCAACATTAACTCCTAACAAACTAACGGCAATTAGAAGAACAGCTACTAACAAGAGGGCATAAATAGCATTTGATAGAAAATCTTTTAAAATCTCTGGGAGTGTTGTCTTATCAAGACCTTTTCTAAATATTGAAACAATGATTTTTGCAACTATCCATCCAACAATAAATGCAACAACGCTCCAAATTATTTTTATTAAGCTTATTCCGATATATGGCAAAGGTTGTGTCAAATCCATATCTTTCACCATAATAACATTTTTTTATTTGAACTGTTGCATATTCTACTTTATACTTTCAGAATTTAATATTTTACGATATATTTCACTTCATATATGTTTACATTTGCATAAAGCAGTTTTCAAAAGCCATAAATAAAAATAGACACTATAAAAAAGTAGGGGGGAGGGGTAGGAAGCATGTGCGTCTGCTTAAAACCCCAAGAGTGTTTATCTTCGTTATTCTTTAAATCCTTCGGGGGGATATTTCCCCAGTTATTATTTATTAACGCTTCCCCTATATATTAGTTATCTGACAATCATTAGACATTTTTATTATTTTGTATATTTAAATATATGATCTATAAGCTTAAAAATAAAAACAAAAATCCCCTAAACTTTTTAAAGTTTTAATTTTAAAACTTTTTTGGAGATATAAAACCTACATCTCATAAAATTATAGGATGATGTGTATTAACCTAAAATAAATTTGGAATAAGATTTAAAAAATAATATTTAAATTAAATTAATTGATTTATTAAAACTATAAAATCAAATCTTTACTAAAAAATTAAAAGTTTATTAAAATTCTAAGTCCATTCCTTCCAATCTCTTCCTAAACTCCTCTAATAACAAATCCTCATACTTCTCCTCTGTTGTTGGATTCCCATTTTCATCCTTAGCAACAAAACAAGCAGCCAATCTTAAATAATGTCCCGCATCATCCCAAGGAACTGTTGAAATAAGCTTTTCTTTAATCAAATACTGAGAGAAGTCCTCGGCAGTTTTAAATTCAATTCCATCAGCTTTTTTTGGAGATTTGACATATAGATAGAATGTTCCTCCCGGCATTTTTGCATTAAATCCAACATCATTTAGTATTTTAACCATTTTCCTTAATCTCCTCTCATACTTCTGCCTAACCCTCTCTGTTATTTCAGGGTGTTGTAAACAGTAAATCCCTGCCTTTTGAATTGGAATAAACTGTCCACTATCAAAATTATCTTTAACTGTTGCGAATGCTTTAATTATGAGCTCGTTTCCAACTAAAAATGCCAATCTCCAACCAGTCATATTAAATGCTTTTGAAAAACTGTGAATTTCAACTCCGACCTCTTTCGCGTCTTTAATCGAGAGGAATGATAATGGTTTTCCATCATAAACCAAAGCCCCATAAGCAGCGTCTTGAACTACTATAACTTCATTTTCAAATGCAAAATCAACAACCTCTTTATAAAACTTTTTTGTTGCCTGAGCTCCGGTTGGGTTGTTTGGATAATTCAAGTATAATATTTTAGCCCTCTTCTTAATATCCTCAGGAATACTCTCTAAATCAGGTAAGAAGTTATTCTCCTCCAATAGTGGAAGGTTGTAAACATCTCCTCCATACCACTTGCTATGCGTTGCGGTTATAGGATACCCTGGAACTGTCATTAAACACACATCTCCCGGATTAATGAATGCGGATGTTATATATGCAAGGGCAGGTTTGGATCCTATGGAATGAATAACCTCGTTATAGGGATCTATATCCTTAACACCATAAACTCTCTCCATATATGGTGGAACAGCGTCTTTTAACTCCTGAATTCCGTTGTCCGCATAACCCCTATTTTCCCATTTTTTTGCCTCCTCACATAAAACCCTTACAACTTCTGGATCTGCCATTTCATCCGGCTCTCCTACCCCCATATCGATCAATTCAACATTTGGGTGTTTTTTCATTGCCTCCTGCTTAGCCCTTTTTATCTTTTCAAACTTGTAGATAACATCCTCTTTACCAAATTTTTTTCCACCTATTCTTTCAGCAAATAGGTTTTGAATATAACTTTCCATCCCTCTCACCTAATCAAATCCTTAAATTTCCTCAATTTAATTTAATTTAATTTCTAATTTTAACCTTTATTTAACTTTGGTTTATAGTATATATAGATTATATGTTCTGGAATAACGATTCAACTTTTTTATGGTATGACATGCTTAGATGATCTTTCCAACCAATCCAAAGGTTTTGGCATCAACTATCTTTACTTTTTTGAAATTGCCGATAGATCCTCCTTCAAATTTAACTACCTTGAAATTTTCTGTATATCCTTTCCCTTCCTCTAAAATTAATGTTTTTAATTTTTTTCCAATATATTTTTTATTGTTGAGGTAGCTTAACTCTCTTCTTAATTTATCGAGTATTTCACTTCTTTGCTTTCTTATCTTTGTATCAACCTGCTTCATCTTTGCAGCTTCTGTTCCCTTCCTTTGGGAATATTTTGCCCCATGAATATAGTCGGGTTTTAGCTCTTTTAATATATTTAACGTGTTTTCAAATTGCTCTTCTGTCTCTCCCGGAAATCCAACTATAATATCAGTTGTAAAGCATAAATTCTTAACTTTTTTTCTAAATTCGTTTACTATTTCTTTAAATTCATCTACTGTATATCCCCTCCTCATCTTTTTTAATATCTCATCATCCCCACTTTGTAAAGGAAGGTGTAAAAACTTTCCTACTTTGTCAGTTTTGTAAACTTCAATTAACTCATCTATTATCTCTTCCACATTTTTTGCATGCATCATCCCAACTCGCATTATAAAATCTCCTTCTATACTGCATAGATCATTTAATAGGTTTGCTAAGTTATCATTTCTATCAAATCCATAACAAGCAGTGTCTTGTGCAGTTATAAATATACACTTTGTTCCTTTTTTTATTAATTCCTCTGCTTTTTTAACTATTTTTTCTCTTGGATAAGATATTAGGTTTCCTCTTGCAATTTTAACAATGCAATATGTGCAATGTCCAAGACAACCTTCACAGATGGGTAGAGGAGTTATTAGGGAAGAATTAATGTAGTTCAATTTTTTATGTAATGATTTATCGTCCTCTAAACCTTCTACTCTTTTTCCACTTTTTATATATGTTTTTAATATTTTCCCTGCCTTATGTGCTTCTCTTGGATAAATGTGTAGAAACCCTTTAACCTTCTCTTTTAATGCTTTGGGTAAGCATCCTGCAACTACAACATCCTTTCCAAGATTTTTCAATTCATTAATCCTATAGATCATCCTGTTTTCAGTTTCTAATCTTACTACGCAGGTGTTTATAACTGCAATATCTGCCCTGTCCAATTCATCAACTATCTCAAATCCCTCTTCTCTAAGAGCGTTTTTTATTATTTCGGTATCGGCAGAATTTAAAACACAGCCATAACCTTCCACATAAACTTTTTTCATAGTTTCACCAAATATATTTATGACTTGATAAAATTTTATTTTGGAGGTGTTAAGGTTAATCATTAAAAAAGATTAAGCGTAGTTTATCTTTAAATTAAAAATTAAAATTAAGAAGATACAAAGTATGATTTAAAAAGACCAAGAATGACTCTCCTTCTAATAATAACACCAACTAAATTACTAAAATCAAAAAATTAAATTATAATTAAATATTATTATAAAATAAACCACATATGATAACAAAAATTAAATTATTATGATTAACCTATATAATCCTAACTGTTTTTTAAAGAAGAGTGGAAAGGTGTTAATGTGGAGTTTGTTATAAAAGCCAAAGGGCATGAAAATGTTTCAGCAACCCATAAAACAACCTTAGAAATTACAAAGGAAAATTATCTAACCCCTACAGGACATTGCATTATAGGAATAAATGCCAATAAATCAATGGCTGATTTTAGCGAGGAATTTAAAGAAAAACTCAGAAATGCTAAAAAAATAATTGTAGAGATTGATGTTGAAGGTTTAAAAGAGGTTATAGTTGGAGAAGGGCATAGAGATTTAATCTTAAATCATCCAACGGACATGGTTATCAGAAAGAGCGATTATATTTGCTCAAGAACATTGATGATTAATGCAAATAAATCAGCAAAAGATATTAATAGAGAAATAGTAAAAAAATTAAAAAATGGAGCCAATTTAACCTTTAAAATAATTGTTGAGTAGATTACTGGATGATTTATGTGGGATAGAAATATAATAAAAAATAAAATGGTTGTTATCTCATAAAAATTTGCATTTATTGGAATATATTTAAAAAATCCTTACATGTGATGTTATCTCCCTAAATTGTTTAAATATACTTTACAAAAAACTTATTTTATTTTGCGAAAATCTTAAAAATTATAAAAATCATTAGAAATCATAATTGTTAAAAAAATTAAAAGATAAAGGTGAAAGGATGAAAATAAAAGTCGGTGTCTTAGGAGCTACTGGAAGTGTTGGGCAGAGGTTTGTTCAATTGTTGGCAGAGCATCCAATATTTGAGTTAACTGCTTTATCCGCATCAGAAAGAAGTGCTGGAAAGAAATATAAAGATGCATGCTACTGGTTCCAAGATAGAGATATTCCAGAAAATATAAAGGATATGGTTGTTATTCCAACAGACCCTAAGCATGAGGAGTTTGAAGATGTTGATATCGTCTTTTCAGCTCTACCTTCAGATTTAGCTAAAAAGTTTGAACCAGAATTTGCCAAAGAAGGGAAATTAGTTTTCTCTAACGCATCAGCTTATAGAATGGAAGAAGATGTTCCATTGGTAATTCCTGAGGTTAATGCAGATCATTTGGAGTTGATAGAAATTCAGAGAGAAAATAGGGGCTGGGATGGGGCAATTATAACAAACCCTAACTGTTCGACAATCTGTGCTGTCATAACCTTAAAACCAATAATGGATAAATTTGGGTTAGAGGCAGTTTTTATAACAACAATGCAGGCAGTTAGTGGAGCTGGCTATAATGGTGTTCCTTCAATGGCAATCTTAGACAATTTAATTCCATTTATTAAAAATGAAGAGGAAAAAATGCAGACAGAGAGTTTAAAGCTCTTAGGAACTTTAAAAGATGACAAAGTTGAGTTTGCGAACTTTAAAATAAGTGCTTCATGCAATAGAGTTGCAGTTATAGATGGGCATACTGAAAGCATATTCATTAAAACAGTAGAGGGGGCTGAGCCAGAGGAGATAAAAGAGGTTATGGACAAATTCGATCCATTAAAGAATTTAAATCTACCAACCTATGCTAAACCAATTGTTATTAGGGAGGAGGTTGATAGGCCACAACCAAGATTAGATAGAAATGAAGGAAATGGGATGAGTATTGTTGTTGGTAGAATAAGGAAAGATCCAATATTTGATGTTAAATACTCTGCATTAGAGCATAATACTATAAGAGGAGCTGCCGGGGCAAGTGTCTTAAATGCTGAATACTTTGTTAAAAAATACTGGTAATAAATGATTACCTTATTATTATCTATTTAGAAAAGATATAAAAGATACAAAAAAGTTAAAAAGAAAAAGAGAAAAAAATCCAAATCCCACTTATTTTCTCATTTTTTAATTAACTATATTAAATATTTTTGTTTATTATTTTTTGTTTATTATTAACTATTTCCAATATTCTAATGCTTTTTTTAACTCGATAACTTCTTCTGCCTTTTCCTCAAGAGGTTTTCCTTCTATAACTGCCTCAATAGCTGCTCTCATGGCCCTAGCTCCTGCTCTCGTTCCATCAGGATGTCCGTGAATTCCCCCTCCTGCTTGGATGATCACATCCCTACCAAGTATTTCAACGATTTTAGGAACTAACCTTGGATGAACCCCTCCGGAAGAGACAGGAAACACACTGTTCATGCCAAACCATTCCTGTTCAAAAAACTTATGTTCATTGTCTGCCTCAACTTTATCATAAACGATCTCATCTCTGATCGCTTTAACTTCTCTCTCTTCTCCCTCCATCTTTCCAACTACTGTTCCAATGTGCAACTGATCAACTCCTAAGAGTCGATATATTTTTGCCAGAGTTAACATAGAGATTCCAAAATCCTTGCTCCTTGTCATTGCTGCATGCATTGCCCTATGAGCATGAATTATGAATCCAAAGTTCTCCTCTCTAAATGACTGCACAGCAGAAAATCCAGAAACAACAACATCAATCATTACATACTCACTTTCCGCATCTTCAGCGATCTCTGCTCTTCTTATCATCTCATTATATGGAGCGGTAATGTTTGGCATATATGCCTTTCTCTCTCCTGTCTCTTCCTCTGCTTTATCTCTCATTTCTAATGTTTTATATACTCTATCTTCAAATTTGTTAAATTCCTGAGAAGTTAAGTTTTCATCATCTTTAACTAAATCAACTCCTCCAACCCATGCCTCATAAGCAACTTTTGCATGTTCTTCTGTTTTTAAGCCAACCTTTGGTTTAACGATGGTTCCCAATAGCGGTCTTTCTTTGATTTTTAAGGTATCTCTTACTCCTTCAATACCATACTCTGGCCCTTCATATTCGTCAATAAACTCTTTCGGAAATCTAAAATCCAATATTCTTAAACCTTTTGCAATCTTCATACCAAAAATATTCCCAGCGATTCCTGCTAAAACACCAGGCATGTTATTTATTTCAAAATCATATAGTGGATAAGCAATTTTAATTAACCCAATCTTGTATTTTCCATCATTCCCAATTTCTTTAATTTCATAAACGTTTGGTTTTAGTTTTTCATAAATATCGCTTTTCATTGTTTGGACTTTTGTCCAGGTTCCAATTGAACTCTCTCCAGCGATTTCATTTGCTAATTTTTTTAGATCTTCTCCTTTAATGATCATGCAAGATAACAGATCACTTTCTTTTGGAGTATAATTTAAGTTTATGTAATCCATAATTTCTCCCCACAAGCTTTTACTTGATTTATTGACTAAATCTTAATGGTTATGTCTCTATTTTATGTTTGTTTTTGGATCTATTTATTACTTTCCAAAAGAAAAATAACAACTTAACTGTATATAAGTATAAATGAATATATGGATAGAAAAATCTTAGCAAAGTTTATATAGGATCTTTACAGCATTATTATTCATTTAGTTCAAAAAATTTTGAACATATTTAATTTTAATAATTACAATCAAACATATAAAAATTTAAAGATAAAAATAAAAAACGTAGAGATTAAATATTGCAGGTGGGAATATGTAAACCACTTACAATATGAATAAGGGATAGATATGGAAGATGCAAAAAAGTTGATAATTGAGTTGTTCTCAGAATTGGCAAAAATTCACGGATTAAATAAGTCAGTTGGGGCGGTATATGCTATACTCTACCTCTCAGATAAGCCATTGACAATTTCAGATGTTATGGAGGAGTTAAAAATCAGTAAAGGAAATGTGAGTATGTCTTTAAAAAAACTTGAAGATTTAGGATTTGTAAAAAAAGTTTGGATAAAGGGAGAGAGAAAAAACTACTATGAGGCGGTAGATGGGTTTATCTCAATGAAAGATATTGCAAAAAAGAAATATTATCTTATAAACAAAACATACGATCAATTAAAAAAATTAGAAAATAACGATGAAAAGATGAAAAAAAATATCGAACAACTGTATAGGATGAAAAGAATCTCAGAAAAAATTTTAGAGTTGTTTGACGAGCTTGAAAAGGGAGAGGATATAAAGATGACATAGCGGATTAAAATTTGAGATAAGGTAGATAGACATGTTAAAAGAGATACTACAAAAAATTGGAGAATTTTCTGCTAAAAAGCCCCTTATTGTAATATTGATAGTTATTATTATGAGTATATTTGCTGCTTCATTTATTCCCCATATTAAAAAACAAACATCCTACGAAAAAATGCTACCTCAGGATTTAAAGGCAGTAAAAGAGCTCTATGAAGTTAGAGATGAATTTGGAGGAACAGATGTAGTTGAGATAGCAGTAAAGATCGTTCCTTCAGATTGTAGCGACAAGGTCGTGGATATTCGAGATCCCCGAGTGCTAAATGCTGTTAAAATGTTAGAAGAAAATTTAAGGTCAGTTGATGGGATAACACGGGTTTCCTCTCCTGTTGATGTTTTAATAAAATTGAACGGAGGGACAGTTCCGCAAAGTATTGACACAGTAAAAAAGCTGATGAGAGAACTTCCTCCCTCAGAGAGAGAAAAGATGTTCAACAAGGACTATTCAATGATGGTTATAACCGCATTTACTGATGTCGGAGGGGATGAAAAAAAATGCGATAACCTCTACAAATCAGTAAATGAAAGAATAAAAGAAACACCATGGCCTCCAGGAGTAGAAGCAGTGCAAACAGGTTCTATCGCTTTGAGAGCACTTTTAGGAGACCTCATGAACGAAAGTCAGGAGATCACAACATCTGTCGCTTTCCTGGCAATAATGTTAATCATAATACTCCACTTCAAAAGAATAACATCAGTAGTTATATTAACCCCCCTTGTGTTCTCTCTAATCTGGACAGGGGGTTTTATGGGTTTGGCAGGAATTCCTCTCGATATGGCAACATCCGCAGTAGGATCCTTAGTTTTGGGGCTTGGAATTGATTATGGAATCTACTTTGGAAGTAGATACAAAGAAGAAAGAGAAAAAGGCAAAGATCCTGAAGATGCAGCAATAATTACAGTAACCTATGCAGGATCTTCCGTTTTAGCAAGTGCAGCAACTACCGCAGCAGGTCTCTTATCTTTAACAATAGCCCCGCTTCCAATGATGGCAAATCTTGGAAAAGTGTGTGCTGCTGGGATAATATTCTGTTGTATGTTGACAATATTCTTCCTACCTGCTGTGTTAGTTCTTGAAGATAAGTATGTTCTTCCACTAATTGCAAGAATAAAAAGCAAACTACTCTAAAAAACAAAAATCAAACACAACAACCTTGAATTAAAAGGTAATATGGTGGATCTTATGGAGAAATTCGGAGAAAAAGCATATAAGTTAATTGAAAGGGTAGTAAAAAATAAAGTAAAGTTGTTAATACTTCCAATACTTTTGCTGATGATGACATCAAACTTTGGTTTGCAGGTTGGGGAGGTTGAGTATCAGCCGAGTGTTATTCATCCTGGGGATGATGTGGATTTGTGGGTTAAGGTTACGAATGATAATTATAATCATGAACTTAAAAATATTGTGGTTGAG
>Ga0256843_1001593_pt1 | contig 17647 bp, 20 predicted proteins | sample AlvinellametaG_FD_191572 | JGI IMG/M metagenome (GOLD analysis project Ga0256843, IMG submission 191572) | Pompeii worm associated microbial communities from hydrothermal vent at the East Pacific Rise, Pacific Ocean - Alvinella | ecosystem: Host-associated > Annelida > Integument > Unclassified ... | reverse complement strand
TGTAGCAAGTGATTATAGAGCATTAATGAAGCTATTTAATATAGGAGATAGTGAAAACAATTTTCAAATTCTTCAGGAACTTATAGAAAATAACTCTATAACAGGAGTTATAAAAGATAGATATGACCTCAATAGAGATTTCACTAGAGATGATTTTATCACACTTATTTATTCTATGGGATTTATTACCATAAAAGATGAAGCATTTGGAGAGGTTTTAAACTTTCAGATACCAAACTATGTTATAAAGATACTCTATTTTAACTATTTTGTCGTTGAGATAGAAAAGAGAAATAATCTTAAAATTCAAAATTCTATTAGTCAAATACTTATAGAGTTAGCTAGAGGCAATATAGAACCATTTGAAAATCAATTAAATGAAGTAGTAAAAGTTCTCTCAAATAGGGATTTAATGGGGTTTGATGAGAAATATTTTCAGATGATTACTCTATCTTTGTTTAGTTTTGCCTCTTTTTATTTTATAGAGTCACAACCTGAAAAAGATAAAAAATATCCTGATATTTTGCTAATTGGTAGAGATGAAAAAGTACCTAATAATTATCTATTTGAACTTAAATGGGTAAAAAGTAAAGAGAATTATAATGGCAAGAAAAAAGAGGGAATAGAACAGGTTAAAGGCTATTTAAAACTTGATAAGATTAAATCTATTCCAAAGCTTAGAAGTTTTCTTTTGATTGGGTCTAAAGATGGGGTGGAGTTTTTGGAAGTTAATAGAAACTTAATAGAGTAAAGAGTAGTCTAATGACTACTCTTTGCTCTATTTACATTTTTGAGGTGTTCTTGATAAGTTTTACTAAAGTCATGAACACCATTTTTGTTTTTCATAAAAAATAGATACTCACTTTTATCTGGATGGATAGCTGATTTTATAGCCTCAATGGATACAGAACATACTGGATATGGTGGAAGTCCTTTGTTTAGATATGTATTAAATTTACTTTTATCGTTTTTTATTCTTTTTGGAGTTACTTTGATATGAGAGTATTTTCCATAATTTAGAGTTCCATCCATCTGTAGGGGCATATCTTTTTTTAATCTATTGTATATTACGGATGATATTTTAGGCATCTCTTGTTTATTTGCTGCCTCTTTTTGTATGATAGAGGCTATAATTAAATAGTGTAACCACTCTTTTTTATCATATTTTTTTAACTCTTTTTGAGCTAATTTATTATATTTTTTTTCACTTAGTTTTACTAAAAAGCTGATTAGTTTATCCTCTTTTATTCCTTTTGGTATATGATAGGTATCAGGGATAATTCCTGCTTCTGGGTATGAGCTATATTTTGAGTAGCTTTTTTCTAGTTCTTTATAATTTAGTTTATATTTTTTGGAGATATTTTGTAAAAAAATCTCTTTGGTTTCACCAGGAATTAGTGTAATAATATTAAATGCTTCAGTAGCAGAGGTAAGTTTATGTAGGAAATCTATACGATTTATCTCTCCTTTTCCTATGTTTAACTCTCCACTTTTTGGTTGACCTATGGCTACTAATAGATATTTATCTATAGCGGAGAGTTTATAACCCCGTTTTTGTAGGTATTTGATAGTATTGGTTACTGAACCTTTTGGTAATTTGACTGTTTTTGTTGGTACCTTTAATGGTATGGTTGTATAAAATACTAGAGATACAATAACAATAACTATGAGAGTTAAAATAGTAGAAACTACTTTGTGAACAAATTGAGAACTTTTCATATTAATCATTATATCTAAAAATATTGTAAAAATATGTTAATATTAGAGTATGAAAAAACTTTTTTTGATATTTATAGTATTTTTATTTATAGGTTGTGCAACCAAAAATCCTGTAACTTGGGACAATAGGATTATACATTCTCATTTAAAGCCACTAGATTTGGTTTATGATGAGTATGGCAAAAATCATAAAGATACTATGCTATTTATACATGGTTTTGGTGAGAGTAGATACACTTGGCGTTTTTTGGTTAAGCCACTATCAAAGCATTATCATATTATAACTATAGATTTAAAAGGGTTTGGAGACTCTCCAAAAACAGAAGATGAATACTACTCTGTATATGACCAAGCTAAAATAGTACAAAAGTTTATAGAACAAAAAGGATTAAAAGATTTAACTATAGTAGGTCGCTCTTTTGGTGGTGGAGTTGCATTGGTTTTAGCTCTTATGCAAGAGAAAAATATGCTAAAGAGTAAGATAGATAGACTGATACTTATTAATACTATGTCATATAAACAGCCTCTACCATCTATGATGAGACTACTTCAAAAACCTATAATTGGATATTTGGGTATTCATCTACTTAGTGCCAAGACAATAGCTACAGAGGCTTATAAATTTGCTTTTAGTAATGATAAACTTATTCCAAAAGATAGTATAAAAAAATCAGCAGAATTTATAGATATGCCAAATGCAAAATATGCCTATAAACAGACTGTTGATTATATAATTCCTGATGATATAGCCAAAATAGAAAAAGAGTACAAAGATATAAAGATACCAACTCTAATCATATGGGGTAGAGATGATGTATCTATCCCATATCTATTTGGCAAGAGATTACATGAGGATATACAAAATAGTTATTTTATACTTTTAAAAGGTGTAGGACATATGCCACAAGAGGAGGCTCCACAAAAGGTACTAAAAGATATAGAGTGGTTTATGGCAAAGAGTTCACTACACACCAACTAAAAGGAGTCCAATAGCTCATTGTTATATTGGCTTCTCTCAGGGTATTTCCAGTCCATGTATTACATGTATTTATGAGGTTATAGATGTATGGAGAGTTGTAAAAGATATCATATCTACCATAGCCACTGTGGGCAAATATAGGTTTTTGACCAAAACTATCTAATATTTTTTTCTCTATAAGTTTATGTTGTTCTTTTGTTACTTCTATTTTTTTTAGCTTTTTATTATTTTTGTTTATATTATAGTAGTAGCTTGTATGAATTAGAGATGGTGTATTTGTAAATAGTGCTTTTAGTGCTGTAGATATCTTTAGGTCACTCCATGATGGAGTATTTAGATAGGTCTCTTTGTCTCCCCAACCAAATGATATATATCCTCTATCTCTATTTTTTAAGAGTTTGGGTAAAAGTTTTTGCCAATTATAGTTTGAATTTTCCAAGTTTATAATAATATCACTGTGCATTGTATTATGGTATATATATATTGTTTGGTTTTTATTTTCTGTTATTTTACCTTTGTGAGGAAATAGCGTTAGAGTATAAGCTATAGATATATATAGGAGAATGGTAAGTATGACTCCTAAAATAGGATAAAATATATATTTAAATGTTTTCATAAATTTATTTGACTTTTTACTTTTTGTTATGATAATATAATTTTATAAAATTATTAGCATATATTGATGATTTGTTAATATTTATGAGTTATAATGACAATAAAAATAAAAGGAAATGTAAATATGAGTATAAAAGTTGTATGTCCACACTGTGCAAAAGTAAACAAGATACCAAAAAAAGATAGCTATAAAAAGGCTAATTGTGGTCACTGTAAAGAGTCTCTATTGGAATATAAACCAGTAGAGGTTGATAAAAGTGGTCTATTGCATGTACTAGTTAATAGTGATATTCCTGTAGTGGTTGATTTTTGGGCTCCTTGGTGTGGACCTTGTCGTATGATGGCACCAGCTTATGAGGAGGCTGCTCAGATGATGGCACTTAAGGCTATATTTTTAAAAGTTAATACAGAAGAGAACCAAGATTTGGGTGCTGTTTATAATATTCAGAGTATTCCTACTATAGTAGTGTTCAAAGGTACAAAAGAGGTTGATAGAGTATCAGGTGCGATGAGTGCTCAGAGATTAGTAAATTGGGTTAGTCAGTTTGTATAGTTTTTGTATAAAATTATGATATAATATTATATCCAAATATCAGGAGGGGTATATAATGTCTAAGGCAAAGATACTATTACTGGAAGATGATGCTAATCTAAATGATACAATAATGGATTTTTTAGAGGATGAGGGTTATACAGTAGATACTACATATGATGGTTATGAAGCCCAAGATAAACTATATGAGAGTAAATATGATTTGCTTTTGTTAGATGTGAATACTCCTGGTGTTGATGGTTTTACTCTATTAAAAGAGGCTAGAGAGAATGGTGTGGTGGCTCCCTCTATCTTTATAACATCATTGGATGGGGTTGATGATTTAGAGAGAGGTTTCAAAAGTGGTTGTGATGATTATATCAGAAAACCTTTTGTACTCAAAGAGCTACTTATTCGTGTAGAGACTCTTTTGCGTAGAGGATTTTTTCATGAGGCTAGTGACCTTATATCTCTAGGTGAGAATATAGATTATAATACAAAGTCAAACGAATTGATAGTAGATGGTCAAGCTCAAACACTTGGAAATAAAGAATCGGCTCTATTTAAACTCTTTATGAAGCATCAAAATGAGGTAATTTCTCATGATAGAATTTATAAAGAGTTATGGGATTTTGATGAGGAACCGAGTGATACAGCTTTGAGAACTTATATTAAAAATATTCGTAAAATCATAGGTAAGGATAGAATTGTCAGCATCAAAAAACAGGGATATAAGTTTACTTCTGCACAATGAGAAGCAGTCTCTTAGAAGATTTCTTGCACTTTATATATTTTTGGTATTAGTTCTTATCTCTCTTTTGAGTATATTCTATTATCAAAGCCAAGAGAAGCTTATGTTCTCTAATCAGAGAACAGTTTTATCTGGTTATGCTACTGAGTTTGTAAAAAAACTCAAAATACTACATCACTATTTTCCTGCTAGATATAAATATCCAAGAGATGATAGATTTAAGAGTGCTATATATGATATAGAGAGAGTTTTGATATTTTCTACACTTGATAATAATAGTACAAATTTAGATAAAGTAATCTACAGAGCAGGGGACAAGATACACTTTGTTAAGTATCTTGATGACTATTATCTAGGTGCTATGTATCTGATTTTGGAGATTGATGAGGATAGAAGCTGGTATAGAGATACTATTTTACATATATTGGCACTAGGTACTATTATGTTAATAGTTCTGGGGATATTTGGGCTTTTCTTTGTTAATCTTTTTTTAAAACCTATGAAAAACTCTATTGAGTTGCTTGATAATTTTATCAAAGATACTACTCATGAACTCAATACTCCAATCTCTGCTATTTTAGCCAATATTGAGATGATGGACCAATCTGTAATGAGTGAAAAAAATATCAAAAAACTCTCTAGGATTAATATCGCAGCTAAAACTGTATCTCATCTATATCAAGATTTGACATATCTAGTTTTGGGTCATCAGAGAGTCTCAAAAGATGAGATGATAGATTTAAAGGCTCTAATTTTAAATAGAGTTGATTACTTTTATATTTTGGCAAAATCTAAAAAGATATTGTTTGATTTGGATTTAGAGGAAGCCTCTTTGTTTATTGACCCTGTTAAAATCGCTAGAATGGTAGATAATCTAATATCAAATGCTATCAAATATAACAAAAGAAATGGTCAAATCAAAATAGTACTAAGAGATAACTATTTTGTTATTTCAGATACAGGTATAGGTATTAAATCTGAAAAAATTAACTCTGTATTTGATAGATATAGTAGATTTACTAGTAGTGTTGGTGGTTTTGGAATAGGGTTAAATATAGTCAAAAGTATTGCTGATGAGTATGGATTAAAGATTACAGTTAGTTCAAAATTAGGAGAGGGAACAACATTTAGAGTTGATTTCCCAAAGGATAATAGAGATGAAAAATCTAATTAAAAGAGTAGCCTTTGTAGTACTATTTTCCACTATGCTTTTTTCTCAAAATGTATTTGAAGAAAATTGTAAAGATTGTCATAGAGACCTACCCGCATCTTTGCAGAGGATGTTTATGGCATATCTGAAAGTATATAGTGGAGAGATAACAGTAAAAGCAGCTCTAAAAGGATATTTAATGAAACCAGATAAGAGATTGTCTGTGATGTCTGATTTGTTTATAGACCGTTTTGGTATTAAAAAAAAGAGTAAACTAAGCGAAAAAGAGCTAGAAGAGGCGATTGATATCTATTGGGATTTGTATAATGTTCGCAATAAATTGAGATAGATTGGTTATCTATCTCTATCTAAAAGTATATTTTAGGTAGAATACGCAAAATAAACTCATCTGTTTAAGGAACTTCATATTATGTCTTGTCACAAATCATATATTACAACACCTATTTATTATGTAAACGATGTCGCTCATATAGGACACGCTTATACGACTATTATTGCTGATACACTTGCTAGATACGCTAGACTTATTGGTCAAGATACCTTCTTTTTGACAGGTACTGATGAACATGGTCAAAAAATCGAAGAGGCTGCTAAAAAAAGAGGAAAAGATACACAAGCTTATGCTGATGAGATATCTGCGAAATTTAGAGAGCTTTGGGATGAATTTGATATATCTTATGATAAATTTATCCGTACAACTGATGCTGACCATATGAAAGGTGTTCAAAAAGCTTTTAGTGTTATGTATGATAGAGGTGATATATACAAAGACACTTATAGTGGACACTACTGTATCTCTTGTGAGACATTTTTCCCTCAAACTCAATTAGTTGATGGTGAATTTTGTCCAGATTGTGGAAAGCAAACCTCTATAGTTGAAGAGGAGAGTTACTTTTTTAGACTTTCTAAATATCAAGATAGGCTTTTAGAGTGGTATAGAGACAATCCAGAGTGTATCCTCCCAAAAAGCAAGAGAAACGAGGTAATCCGTTTCGTAGAGGGTGGATTAAATGACCTCTCTATTACTAGAACTAGTTTTGATTGGGGGGTAAAACTTCCAGAGAGATTTAATGACCCAAAACATGTAATGTATGTGTGGCTTGATGCTTTGATGAATTATGTAACAGCTCTTGGGTATGGTACAGATGAAGCCAAAATGGACTTTTGGCCAGCTAGAGTACATCTAATAGGTAAAGATATTCTTAGATTTCATGCTATCTATTGGCCAGCGTTTTTAATGAGCTTAGATTTACCTCTACCAAAACATATAGGGGCTCATGGTTGGTGGACTAGAAATGGTGAAAAGATGAGCAAATCCAAAGGAAATGTAGTAAACCCAAAAGAGGTAGCAGATGCTTATGGGTTAGAGAATTTTAGATATTTTATGCTTCGAGAGGTTCCTTTTGGTGGTGATGGTGACTTTTCTCAAAGAGCCTTGATAGATAGAATAAACTCAGACCTTGGAAATGATTTGGGAAATCTACTCAATAGACTTATAGGTATGAGTAGTAAATATTTTGAGGGTAGAGTAGAGTGTGATTTGGTAGAGAAGTACTACAAAACTGAATTAGATGAGCTTCAAGTATCTCTTGATAAACTAGAGCCATATATATTTGAACTACAACTTCACAGATACCTAGAGGAGTTATGGAGACCTCTAACTATTGCAAATAGAGCTATAGACAAATATCAGCCATGGACGATGATAAAAGAGGGTAAAACAGAAGAGACTATGGCTCTAAATGGACTTATAGCTACTATCTTGGCAAAAGTATCTCTAATGCTTCATGCTGTTATGCCAAAGACTACTACTGTTATAGCTAATGCTTTAGGTTTTGAGATAACTCCTGAGAGTTTTAATAAGATTATACGAAATGGTGAAATTTTGGAGCCTTTTGTAACTCAAAAGAGAGAACCACTTTTTCCTAGAATAGAAGAGCAACTACTAGAAGAGAAGAGTATAGAAGAGTCAAAAGAGGAACCTAAAAAAGAGAACAAACCAAAAGAGGAAAAAGAGGCTGATAATATAGCTCTAATTGGTATAGAGCAGTTTTTTGAAGTCTCTTTAAAAATTGGAACCATAGTTGAAGCCCAAGAGGTCAAAAAGAGTAAAAAACTACTGCTTCTTCAAGTAGATATTGGAGAGGATAGACCTAGACAGGTTGTAGCAGGTATCAAAGAGTGGTACTCAGCTGATGAGTTAGTAGGTACTCAGGTGTGTGTTGTTGCCAATTTAAAACCAGCCAAACTTATGGGTATGAAAAGTGAGGGGATGTTACTCGCTGCAAAAGATAGTGATGGATTATGTTTAATTCGTCCAGAGAAGCCAAAAGCCGTTGGTACTCCAATTAGTTAGGGTGTTTATGAAAATAGAAGATTTATTAAATTTAACAGCAGGTGTAGTTATATCAGAACCTACAGTAAGAGCAGTCAATTCTGTATCGGTATATCCATCAAAAATAGATGAGGGAGATTTATTTATCTCCAATAATCCCCAAGAGATAGAGAGTGCTTTAGCCAATGGAGCTTATGCTATTATATTCTCAGACCCATCTATCAAGATTACAGATGATGAGGTAGCATGGATACAGGTTGATGATATTCAAAAGGCTAGTTTTAAGCTTATACGATATGTGTTAATTAGTAGAGATGCCAGTTTTTATCTATTTACAGAGCATGAGTTATCATTTTTGAAGATGATAGTGACTCAAAAGAGAAATTTTGAGATTTTGCCAAATGATTGGAGAAAACTTTTTGAAAAAGTTTTAAACTCAGAGTCCAAGATGTTTATAGGTACAGATGAAGAGCTTATGAAGATGATAAAGCCAGATGTATCTATACTAAACAAAGATGCAAGTTGTGAGATTATTACAGATACTCTATTTAGGACTACATTTAAAATTAATGGTTATATCTATCAAGAGAAAGAGATAACACCATTTCATGTTGACTATCTCAAAAGAGTAGTAGAGTTTTGTGATGAACATCATCTACCTTATGATTTGGATAGAGTTAGATATACTAAGCATTTTGTGCCTGTATTTATCGATGGATTTTTAAATGTGATGAAACCTAGTAAAAGTGACAAAGTAGCAATATTTACAGATAATCTCAATGATATATACAAAGCTAGAGAGTATGTTAGATATAACGGAGCATGGGTAAAAACTATAGTACTAACTCCACCTAAAACAAAAGTAGATGGAGTTGATAGACCAAATTGGTATGAGAGTATAGATGAGGCTAGAGATATACTCAAAACGGCTTATTTTAACTACGCTTTTGTATATGCTCTTGATAGGAGTATGTTACCAAAGATTAAAGAGGAGTACTCACTCTTTTAGATAGAGTGAATTAATTTCTCTTACTTTGTATCAATAGATTTAATAAGAGAGTTTATAGGTGCGTCATCTTCTTTAATAAGTTTTGGTTTTCTTCCATGATTTTTTGCATCTTGAGTCTCTTTTTGGTTATACCATTCTGTATATTTATTTCTATCATAATGTTGAATACATCCATTCAAAAGTAGTAAACTTAAGCTTAATATTGTTATTTGTTTCATTTTTTTCCTTTTAATTAATTTTAAAATCTATTAAATATAAAGAATTTAAATTGTAATTTATCTACAGCATCTTTATTATAAATAAATTCGGTAGTAATAGGTATTGGGAATTGATTTAGTAGAACTATATCATTTGTAATTCCAAAAGTTGTCTCTTGATATTGTTTATTTTCTTTTTGAAGTTCAAAATCATAAATTTTATGTTTGAGATAAAGATTTTCTCTTTGTAAGGAGATAGGAGAGTGATATGAGTAGAGTGGAGTATCAAAAGTTTTATATAGACTAATCTCTCCTGTTTTTGCCTCTTTTGCATAGAGTGTTTTACTAAGTGTTGGCATGATGACTTGTGCTTTTTCATTTTGAATATCGGCTAGATTATCACTAATTCTTATCCCTTTTTCTAAGTAAGTATTACTTTGGTTACTTATAAGATAAGATGCATTTAATCCAAGATAACTTTGCCATCCTAAATCATGCATCCAATTATATTCTACTCCAAAACTGTTAGTATCTCTATCTTTTGAGCCAAACATAGATAGTTGATTGCTATGGTTGGCATATCTGCTAATTCCATACTGTTTATAGTTACTAAGGGATATTGAGAAAGTTAAAGGCTTTCTATATATAGAATCAAATGCTTTGGTATAATCAAGTGTAGTTGTGCCATACCAGTATCCTTTATCCAAAAATGGTAATCTAAGATAAACAGAGTATCCATGATTATCTTCTGTTCCACTATAGTTATCTTTGTGTTTTACACCATATATGCTACCTCCATATTCTAATTGATGGGTCATATTATAATATTCTCCTCCAACGATAGTTTTATTTTCATCTGAAGAGAGCAGAAGAGATAAACTATTTCTATTTAATGGGTCAACAAAGGTATTAAGTAGATTAAAAGCTATTTCATCATTACTACCAGTTATAGATGGCTGTATAGAACTAAATTTCAGCTCTTTTAGAGCATTATAATCTTCAGAGTCAAAAGGTTCTTTTAATTTAAATGGTTTATTCATTTTAAATAGTTTAGAATTTTTTTCTTCTATATCATAATTGGTTGGAGTTACAATTTTGTTTTGCGGTCTAATTGTTATGATTTGATAATTAAAGCTTTGTGCTGATACTGTTTTTACAAGAGCTTTTTTATTGTTGATAAGTTTTATATCTATAACATCATCTCCATTTGTTACTCTTTGAGTTTTGGAATGAATATATCTATAAGCTGTACTGCCATGTTCACTTTTTGCTATAAAGTATATAGTACCATTGTTATCTACATCTGTTACAAAACCATAATGTCCTATATAGGAAAATATAGGTTTTTTATTTTTATATAGAGTTCGTTTGTGTTTGTTTTGCTTAAAGTAATATAGATTTCCGTTTTTATCTATATAAACAGAGGAGTTAGCTTTGTCATAAAACTTATCATCAATAAAAATATGTGGAGATTCTATAGAGTTTTTCATATCAAAATAGACTAGTTTACCATTGGGCATAAATCCTTGTATAGTTTTAGAACCTGTATCTTTTTTGAGCAGTAAGTTTTTATCAAAAAGACCTATTGTTAATTTTGTAGATGAAGTTTTTGCTGAAGTTTGAGTAAAGTATTCGTTATTAATTTTAAAAACTTTTCCTATTCTCCATGAACCAGTTCGATAAGATATTTTTTTAGTTTTTTTATTAAATTTTAGAATTTTTGGTTTACTTAACATATCACTTGTTATTGTATAAATCTCTGTATTATCGCTATTTAGTGGTGTAGAATATTGACTTGTAGCAATAATTTTTCCTTTGGTTGTTTTGAAATCTTTATGTTTTATTTTTATATCTTCCACAAATTCAGCTAAAAGAGTACTAAAAGATTTACCATACTGTTTTCTAAATATTGAATCTGTAAAAACAGGAAGATATTGTCTCGAATAGGTTTTAAAGTACTCATTAACCTTTTTCATTCCATATTTTTCCATTAAAAATTTTTGGAAAAATCCACCAATTATATAGTTTTTTTCTCCATAAGGAAACGATAATGTTCTATTGTACATCATTTTTGGTTGTATTTTTCCTGCTTGAGCCATTATTACAACCTCTGCCAAAGCATAACCACTATATAGCCTACCACCATTTCCAAAACGAGATTCATTTAGTACAGCATTCCCTTCAAGAATAAAACTATTTTCAAAATCATTTGGTATAGGAAAAAGAGGTAAAAATGGTATAATATCAATTATATCTGTATTTCCAAATATTTTATGAGAAGTTTTAGATAGCCAATTCTCTTTTGGATTTAATTGGAAGTTATGAGCTGTTTCATGTTCAATTAACCCTTTTAACCAAGAGTTTTCACAAAAATAGTCAACCATTATTGAACCTGAACCATAAAATATTTGCATATTAAAAGGTATTTGAGTTGAAAAAGCATTTGCTTCTTGGTTGTTAAGTGATGCTAATCCCACTTGTAGTTTATCATCAAGTTTAAATCCAAAGTCTCTTTCATATTGATTTAAAATTTTTTCTTGATAAGTTTTGATATCTGGTAAAATAGATTTATAATCATCTGAATAGATATAGTTTATTTTTTTATCTTTTGTAATTTTATAATTATCAGGAACAATAAAAGTCTCTGCTGTTAAAAGCAAAGGGAAAATAGTTAGTAGTAATTTTTTCATTTCTCAAATTCCTTAAATGACTTTAGTTTGATGTAAACTAAAGTCTAAATTTTTATTTTTTAATAATTAGATGACATCTTCTATGATTTCTTCCTGAGAACCAATTACGAAAACATCTAGAGTTTAATCTATAGTGGGTAGTTCTGTGATATGTATGACGAATACCTCTTCTAATTCTATGCCACCAACCTTTAGCTTTTAATTCATTCATTTGATTTACATCAAGAACTATAATTTTTTGTCTGGATGTAACATTATTTTGAAAAAGAATTTGAGTATCTGTTTTATTTAGTGTCTCAAAATTCATTTTATCACCACCAGGTGAAGCAAAAGCAGTTTGTACTGCAAACATAAAACCAATAAATATGAAAAATAACTTTTTCATTGTTTTCTCCTTTATTTGTTAATGATAATATCTTCTTTTAAAATGCCAAGTATAACCAACTTGTGGATGTCCATGATTATTATTCATATTATCTTCAAAATTTCGTCTTTGACCATCAGAATAATTATTTTTTATTCCGAAAACTCTATCTGTAAAATTATCTAATCGACCTAATCCATGTTGAATACTTCTTACCACATGACTAAATCTTCTTCTAATTCTATGCCACCAACCTTTAGCTTTTAATTCATTCATTTGATTTACATCAAGAACTATAATTTCTTGTCTGGATGTAACATCATCTTGAAAAAGAATTTGAGCATCTGTTTTATTTAGTGTCTCAAAATTCATTTTATCACCAGCAGGTGAAGCAAAAGCAGTTTGTACTGCAAACATAAAACCAATAACCATGAAAAATAACTTTTTCATTGTTTCCCCTTTATCTATTTAAATTTTTGGTTCAACACAATAATCCAAATAATAATTTAGTTAAATTATATTATAGTAACACTAAGAGTTTTTCTATCGAGTCTTTGGCGAGTACCTGATATTAAGCTCTTACTTAATAAAACTATAAATAATCAAATAAATATTATTTAATTATATGGCTGAACCTCTAAACTATTTTAGTAATATATAAAATAATTTAGAGGTTCAGCCTATTTTTAATTTTCTAAAAATTATATTCTATATCAATAGCACCACCATAAGTATTTTTGATTAACTCATGATTTATATATAAATAATTTACTCCAAAATCTATATCCCAATTACTATTTAATTTATATATAAAACCTGTTTTAATGTTAGCACCTATTTTTGTATATTCTTTATCTTTTTTTGTTTCTAAATCTGTATTTAAAATATCAATATAATCTAAACCAATACCAATATATGGTTTAAAACCATTGTTATTATAATAGTTGTAGTCATAATTTATAGAGCCTATATTTAAATCTAAATCATTAGTTTTATTAGAAAATGGTAAAGCTTGAAAATTAATATATATTTTGTGATTATTAATTTTTACACCCATTTCTAATAAAAATCCAATATCAAAATCATAATTATCAGTATTAGCATTATCAATTAAACCAAAACTAATATAATTAAATTTTGGATATAGTTTTGGATTAAATAATGAGTCTAATTGTTCTGCATTTAAAATAGATAAATTGAGAATTAAAAATAGAAGTATTTGTTTCATTTTTTTCCTTTTAAACTATTGTATTCCAAAAGCTTTATAGATATTAACGCCAATTACAAAGTTAATACTTTTAAAATTTATTTGATTATTATTGGTTTCTATATATTTTATACCCATATACCATGATTTTTTTGAGTCAAATTCATATCCACTTTCTATACTCCAACTTTCTCCAAAATTATTTGTACTGTTGTATCCATTTAATTTAGCAAAATCTTTACCGATTGAAAAAGCAAAATAAGGTGTATTTTTATTATAAAGTAAATATCTTATGCCTAACATTAATATATCATTATCAAAATCTTTTGTATCAGAATTGATTGTAATTTCAGAATATAATGTAGGGTAGTCAATAAAAGCAATTAATTGATTATTAAAACCATATCCAACTTTTCCTGCAAGATTAAGGTTTCCATTATTATTATAATTTTGATACAAATTATATCCAGCTCCAATACCAATATCAAAAAATAAACCTTTTCTATCAATAGTAGAATTTGATAAAAGTAAATTTGATAATAAAAAAATGAATAAAATAAATTTCATAAAAATCCTTTGTAAATTTTCTCTCAAATTAATGAGAGAAGTTTATATTAAAATGTCCATAGGTAACCTACAGTATAAGTATTCCACCAACTACCAAATCCTATAGAAGCTGTGGCAGTTGGTGGGTAAAAATAAGCAATTACTCCAATTGCTCTCATTATATTTGAAGGAGTAAATATTCTTCTTCTAATTCTACGCCACCAACCCTTAGCTTTTAGTTCATTCATTTGATTTTCATCAAGAACTATAATTTCTTGTGTGGATATAACATTATCTTGAAAAAGAATTTGAGCATCTGTTTTATTTAGTGTCTCAAAATTCATTTTATCACTAGCAGGTGAAGCAAAAGCAGCTTGTACTATAAACATAAAACCAATAAACATGAAAAATAACTTTTTCATTGTTTCCCCTTTATCTATTTAAATTTTTGGTTCAACACTATAATTAATAATTTAGTTGAATTATGTTATAGTAATACTAATAGTTTTTCTATCGAGTCTTTGGCGAGTACCTGATATTAAGCTCTTACTTAATAAAACTATAAATAATCAAATAAATATTATTTAATTACATGGCTGAACCTCTAAATTATTTTAGTAAAATATAAAATAATTTAGAGGTTCAGCCTATTTTCAATTATTTTGATTTTTTATAAATTATTTTTTGAATAAATTGTTTAGTATTTGTTATAATTGCCTTTTCAATATTGCCGTTGTTTTTTGAACTAGTATTAATACTAGTGATAGTTTTATTATTTTGATTTTTAATATCCCATTTTATATTAACATTGTCAGATTCTATATTTATAACTATAAAAATACTATATGTTAAATGATTTATCTTCATAAATTTATTTATTTTTTTATCATAGAAATTTTTTTCTATTTTAGGAAATTTTAATTTATTAATAGATACAAAATTTATATAATTATTATTAAGTAATACTTTTTCAATAATTTGTAGATAATTATTTAATTCACTATCTTTTTTATTTTGTTGTATTAATATTGGTTTTTCATTATAATCATATATTTTATGTGTAGTATATGTAATAAATAAAATTCCACCTATTGCTATAGGATTGTATTTTGCTACAACAGGTATAGTTCCACCTATAATGCCATTTGTTATTTCGGAATCAAAAATATCTTTTTTTTTGATTCCAGAAAAAGATATTTTCTCATCCTTTAAAATAATATTTTTTGGCTACATCCTGAAAATATTAATGATAGAATTATTATAATGAGTTTTGGATTTATCATTTTTTCCACTACATCCACCAACTTTTATCTCCTAAGAATCTACTAGAATAACTACCATATCCTAAATAACCTAAAGTATAAGATGATAATTCCCCTTGTATTCCACTTCTTAATGCACCTCTAATACTCCAATGATTTCTGTGTGTAATTGTATAAGTTACTACAGAAGTAATAAATCCCCAACCCCATTCACCTTTAGTAGTTTTTAATTCATTTTCATTCAATAACATTAGATTTGTTTTTTGTTCTTTAAATAAGAATTGATTATCAATTTTATTTAAAGTAACAAAATTTATTTTGTTACTAGGTGACGCAGAAGCCAATGTTGTGGCAGTCAATAAACTAAGAGTCATGATTGAAACTGTTTTTTTCATTAGAAATTCTTTCTATATTTAAATTTTTGGTTCAACATTATAATTAATAATTTAGTTAAATTATGTTATAGTAATACCAAGAGTTTTTATATTAAGTCTTTGGTGAGTACCTGATATTGAACTCTTGCTTAATAGTATTACAAATAATCATATTTAATTATAGCTGAACCTCTAAACTATTTTATTGAAATAGTTTAAAGCTTTAGCCTATTTACTTATTATGGAATGAGTATTAATATTGTCATAAATAAAATTTGAACTTTTTTGAATCTTCATAAACTTTTTATTTATTTTGGTTTCTTTTGTAATAGGTAAAATAGCCAAAAGTTTACCAGGATGCTTTAAATCATCTCGTTGATAAAACATCTCTTTAAATTTTGAAATTTTAATTTTACTATTTCCAAATGATGGGTCAGCTAAATATACATATCTATTATCCATTCCTTTAAAAACAGTAAAATGTTCATTTTTTCTAATTTTTACAAACAAGATAACAGGAGCTTTTAGTTTTTTTAGGGCATCTAAATCTAATGCTAATCCAATAGCTTTAAAACCTTTAGTTTTAATATATTTAGCTAAATCCAAAAAAGAGAGAGACATATCCTCTTCTTCTAACTCTTGGGCTTTTTCTTTGCCTATGCCTTTCATATCTAATATATCATTAAGTATGGTTGCTTCGGTCATATTTTGTTCATAAAAATAGTGCATAACTGTTGCTAAAGAAGCACTACCACATGAGTAATCATATTTTTGTCGAACAAGATTATCATTTTTGAACTCTATCCATGATTTAATAGGTCTTTTTATATGATAACTTTTGTCTGTTATATGTATATCAGATATTAAAAGTAGAGGGGTAATAGTAATTAAAAAAAAATTTTTCATATTCTTTCCTCCTTTTAAAATTTATATGAAAGTCCCATAGAAAAACTATTTTGAGAAATTCCCATATCATTACTATAATCAGCATCAATATTTAAAGTGGTTTTTGCATTTATTTCATAGCTTACGCCTAAAAGATAGGTCATACCTGAACCACTACTATTAACTTGAGTATTATCTATTTTGGTAGTTCCTTTATAAGTATATTTGATACCTGTACTTAAACTAGTATATGGATTAACTGCAAAAAATATTTGAGGAGAGATAGAAAACTGTTTTGCATTTTTTATACTATGATTTTTATATTTTTTTTTTAAATTATATCTATAAGATGCATTAATCAAAAAAACAATAGGGTCAACTGTATAATATGAAGTTGCAAAAAAAGTATAACCTTTAAAATTTATATTTTTATCAGTACCTGAAAAATTTGTTCTATCTATTGCATCAATATTAGTTCCAATTAACAAAGATGGGGTATCATTTTCTGGTTTAATTTGATATGTCAAACCCAAAATTAAAGAATCAAATCCTTTTTCACTTTTAGTATTAAAACCTTCTGTATTACTAAAATGAGTATCAGATGTATATAAATTTAATAAAGAGAAAGCTTCAATATTTTTATTTATTCCATATCTTAATATAAATCCATAGTTAATATAATCTTGATTGGATTTACTATCTCCTACAAATGTAGGTATTGTAACGAAGTCTCCATTTTGTGTTTGGTATTCTATTGGTGCAATACTTCCATTGGTTCTTTGTATATTAGTGTATGATATAGAAGTATCAATTCTAAATGTATTTGTTTCTGTTAATATTTCATCTATTTTAACGGGTTTTGATAATATCATTAGAGGTATTGTAATTATAAATATTTTTTTCATGAAATTTCCCTATTCCTATATTAGTTTTTAACTAATATAATTATATTATTATTTTATAGTATAATCTAATCAAAAAAAAAAAATAATTTTTTATTATATTTTTATT
>Ga0256843_1001592_pt1 | contig 17655 bp, 17 predicted proteins | sample AlvinellametaG_FD_191572 | JGI IMG/M metagenome (GOLD analysis project Ga0256843, IMG submission 191572) | Pompeii worm associated microbial communities from hydrothermal vent at the East Pacific Rise, Pacific Ocean - Alvinella | ecosystem: Host-associated > Annelida > Integument > Unclassified ... | reverse complement strand
AATGTTTTCTAAATTTATAAATTCCTCTAACCATCTTCTTGTTACTATCATTTAAACTGCTCCATTAATCTAATATCTCCTTCATACATGCTTCTAAGATCGTTAATTCTGTGTAAAAGCATTGCAAATCTTTCAACTCCAAGGCCGAAAGCGTAACCGCTTACATTTTCATATCCCACGGCTTTAAATACGTTAGGGTCTACAACACCGCAGCCGAGAACTTCAAGCCATCCGGTATGTGAACACACTCTGCATCCTTTTCCTTCGCAGAATATACAGCTGATATCAACTTCTGCGCTTGGCTCCGTAAACGGGAAAAAGCTCGGTCTGAATCTAACCTTCACATCCCCGAACATATGTATAAGAAAACTTTCCAGTATGAATTTCAGATTAGCAAAGCTGACTTTCCCGGCTTCATCGACTACAAGCCCTTCCACCTGATGAAACATAGGAGTATGAGTTAAGTCATAATCTCTTCTGAATACAGCTCCGGGACTTATCATACGGATAGGAGGTTTTTGTTTAAGCATTGTTCTTATCTGAACAGGCGAAGTATGTGTTCTTAAAAGACTTCCGTCTTTAAAATAAAACGTATCCTGCATATCTCTTGCCGGATGATATTTAGGAAGGTTTAACGCTTCGAAGTTATGAAAATCGTCTTCAACCAAAGGACCTGTTTCGACGCTGAAATTAAGTTTTGTAAAAAAGTCTATAATTTTATTCATTGTTTCAGTAATAGGATGAACCGCTCCCGTTGTTTTAGGCACGAAGCTCGTAACATCAATTTTTTCTTTTTTAAGTTTTTCTTCAAGCAGTTTTTCTTCAAGCTCTTTTTTCTTTTCGGAAATCATATTCAGAGCTTTTTCTTTTAATTCGTTAAGCTCTTTTGCCACTTCTTTTTTCTTCTCAGGCGCAACATTTTTAAGTTCTTTGAACTTTTGTGTAATAACACCGTTTTTACCAAGAAGTTTTATTCTTATTTTTTCAAGTTCTTCAAGGTTTAAAACTTTGCTAATTTCTGATAAATCCACCAAAATCGTCCTTTTATTTTTTAGGTATAATACTACCAAAAAAACAGGAGGCTTTCAATGGATTGTATATTTTGTAAGATTGTAAACGGAGAAATACCTGCAAATAAAGTTTTAGAAAACAACAAATTTATCGCTTTTCATGATATTAACCCTATCGCACCGGTGCATGTACTGATTATTCCGAAAGAACATTTTGCCAAATTTGATGAAACACCTGCGGAACTGATGCCTGAACTTGCAGGATTTATAAAAGACGTTGCGAAAGAGCTTAACATTACGGATTACAGACTGATTACCAACAACGGTAAAAACGCCGGACAGGAAGTATTTCATCTTCATATTCATATGGTTGCCAATCCAAACGGAAAACTGCTTTGGCCTAAATTAGCCTAGCTTTTTTCTTTTTATTTGATAAAATTCCGATAAAAAGGGTCTGAATGAAATATGTTGGAGCACATGTAAGTGCAGGCGGCGGAGTTGAAAATGCCGTAAAAAACGCCGTGGAAATCGGAGCTGACGGGTTTGCTTTATTTACAAAAAACCAGAGACAGTGGGTTGCCAAACCTTTAAGCGAAAAATCTATAAACAAATTCAAAGAATTGATGGACGAACACGGTTTCAGCGCCGAGGGAATACTGCCTCACGACAGTTACCTAATAAATCTTGGTCATCCGGAAGAGGAAAAAAGAGAAAAATCATACAATGCATTTGTAGATGAAATAAGAAGAGTTGAACAGTTAGGTTTAAAATATTTAAACTTTCATCCCGGAAGCCATCTTAAAAAAATAACCGAAGAAGAATGCCTGGATTTAATAAGCGAAAATATCAACAGAGCCATTAAAGATACAGAATATGCCGTGCTTGTATTGGAAACGACTGCGGGTCAGGGAAGCAATCTGGGATATAAATTTGAACATCTTGCTTACATAATAGACAAAGTCGAAGATAAAAGCAGAATCGGCGTATGTATTGATACGGCTCATATTTTTGCAGCAGGGTATGACATAAGAACAAAAGAGGCATATGATAAAACAATGAAAGAATTTGATGAAATTATAGGGTTTAAATATCTTAAAGGTATGCATATTAACGATTCAAAAGCCAAATTCGCAAGCCGTGTGGACAGACATCATTCACTCGGCAAAGGCGAAATCGGAATAGACGCGTTTAAATTTATAATGCAGGATGAGAGAATTGACAATATTCCACTGGTTCTTGAAACGATTGAGCCTGAAATCTGGGCTGAAGAGATAAAACTGCTTAAAAGTTTTGCCGATGTATAAGTATCTGAATATTAAACAGACACCGAAACTAAGCGGTTCCATCGAAATAAGCGGTGCCAAAAACGCCGCCCTTCCTATTATCGCTTCAACCATTCTTGCCAAAAACGATGTATTTTTAACGAATGTGCCTGAAGTCGCGGATGTTAAAACGCTGCTTAAACTTTTTAATCTTTTAGGCGCAGAATATGAATTTGAAAACAACAGTTTAAAAATCAATACCGACGGTATAAACAACACAACCGCCGTATATGAGATCGTAAAAACGATGAGGGCTTCAATTCTTGTACTCGGGCCCCTTCTTTCAAGATTCGGAGAGTGTAAAGTTTCGCTTCCGGGAGGATGCGCAATAGGTGCGAGACCTGTTGATCTGCATTTAAAAGCGCTTGAAGCCATGGGGGCGGAAATAAAAATAGAAGGCGGATACATCCATGCGACAGGAAAATTAAAAGGCGCCGACATTATATTCGACAAGATAACCGTAACAGGTACAGAAAACATCGTAATGGCGGCAGCGCTTGCAAAAGGCAGGACAAGGGTTATAAACGCTGCAAAAGAGCCGGAAGTTATACAGCTTTGCGAAATACTTCAAAACGCCGGAGTAGAAATCGAAGGAATCGGAACAAACGAAATAATCGTACACGGAACCGAGGGAGAACTTTTAAACTTTAAAGAAGAAAGAATCATTCCTGACAGAATCGAAGCTGGGACATACCTTGCCGCGGGTGCTATAACAAACTCTCAAATCACCCTTAAAAACGTCATTCCTTCCCATTTAGAAAGCGTCCTGGTAAAATTTTCTCAAATGGGATTTAAACTTGAAGCAACCGAAAATGAAATTACTATTTTTCCAGCACGAAAAATTCTGCCGACAAACATTTCGACAACGGAATTCCCGGGATTCCCAACCGATATGCAGGCTCAGTTTATGGCCATTGCTACACAGGCTGAGGGAGTCAGCATTATAGAAGAGAGACTGTTTGAAAACAGGTTTATGCATGTTCCTGAACTTAACAGATTAGGAGCAAATATAAAAATTCAAAGTAAAACGGCTACTATTCAGGGTCCTACCCCTTTAGTCGGTGCGGATGTTATGGCTACGGATTTAAGAGCATCTTCAGCTCTCGTACTTGCCGGTCTTATTGCAAAAGGCGAAACAAACGTTCACAGAATTTATCATCTTTTCAGAGGATATGAAAAACTGACTGAAAAATTCAAAGCGTTAGGAGCGCAGGTAGAACTAAAAGACGAGCCTTTACCTTAATATTTCAAAATATATCCCGGCCGCTTCTTTTTTATCAAGTTCTTTTTCCAAGAACAGCTCCATTGCCAAAACTCCCTGATATACAAGCATATCAAGCCCTGTTTTGGTTTTAAGATTATATTTTTTTGCAAGTTTTAAAAAAGGTGTTTCTTTCCCGTATATTACATCTACCGCATATTTGGCGTTTAAAAAAAGATTTTCAAGAATTTCTGCAGGAGCCGGGTAATTTTCATCACTGAGCCCGGCGCTGGTAGTGTTAATTATAAGATCATATTCAAAGTTTTTAATATTTTCCCATGTATAGCATGTTTTATTTTTTTCTTTAAAATAAACAAGTCTGCTTTCGCTTCTGTTTAAAATATCGGCATGAGGCAATACAAGACTGAGAGCCTTTGCCGTTCCCCCTGCTCCTATTATCAAAACTTTTTTATAATCGAATTCTTTAATTGCTTCCAAAAAACCGGGCGCGTCTGTGTTATATCCGATAATTTTTCCATTTTCTTCTATAAGAGTATTTACGGCTCCTATCTCTTTTGCGATGCCTCTTGTTTCGTCACAAAGTTTAAATGCCCATTCTTTATGAGGAACCGTTACATTTGCACCTTTTATCTTAAGCTCTTTGAATTTCTTTATAATTTCTTCACCGTTTTCAAGTTTGTATCTGCCGTAACACTCATTGATTCCTGACTTTTTGAAAAAATAATTATGCATTAAAGGAGATTTGGAGTGAGATACGGGATTTCCAAAAATTAAAAACATCTGAAACCTTTATCTTGTAAGATAGAAATAAAACTCTTCATTGTCAAAATAAAATTTAACCTCAATGGCTTTTTTATCTGCTACTAACGATTTAAGTCCTTCAAGATCGTCAAACACTTTCGGCAGAGTCATATGTATTTCAACATCATGTTTTGCAAATTCCGTTTTTGTATTACCCACTATTATATTTGCAAATTCAGCTACTATATCATGCAGTTCTTCTTTCGTTTTTGCTTCTTCACCTAAAAGTATCTGTGAAATTCTTTTGGTTAGTTTTTCACTGAAAATAAGTACAACCATTCCGTCAATATCACCGTAAAAACCTAAACTGCTGGCTACATAGCTGCTGCTGGAAAGGTCAAGTTCCATTTTTGTAAGCTCTGGTTTTTCTTTTTTTGCCTCTATACCGGTCATAAGTTCTACGGTATCAATGGTTGAATTTACAAAGTAAGGCAGCAGATTTACAAGCTCTTTAGTTATTTTTTTCTGTTTTTTATAAATAACGTCCATATTTTTCTTTGCTTCTTCCAAAGCTTCCGATTTCATAAGCTCTTCTTCATCGGCAAAAAACAAAAAGCCGACAACTTCCAGATCAGTGAGCATTTTAGGCTGCACGTTTTTCGCATTTAAACCCACAATAGCCATCAACGCACCGTATTCCGCACTTTCTACACCTAGTTTGGACAAGAAACTCACCGCATGAATATTAAGCCCCTTGACATTATTCATATTAAACACAAAAACCCTAAAACCTATACTCAGACTTCTTCTGAAATAATCTATATCAAACTTTTGGGCGATTGAAGTGTCCAAAAAACCGTCAAAATAAAAATACACAATATTGTTTTTTACTATTGCGCTGACTCTGTTTGAAAATTTTGAAATAATACTGTCTTTTATAACGATAGCATCGTCTTTGTTTTTAATGTCTTCTTCGCTGTTGACAGAAATCGGCATATATCCTTTTTTAACCAGATGATAAATTATCAGATTTTTATTTTCATCGTTGTTTATGCAGCACAGGTATATGTCTTTATCAATAATATCATCACTGGTAAACAGTTTTTCAACTTCTTCCGATTCGTAAATATTAAAAAATCTGTTTTCTATTTTTAAAGCCAGATTGTAAACGCTTTTATTCGCGTTAAAAAAACAGCACTCTATGTCTTTTTTATACAGTGTTTCAAATATATCGTTTAAAAATCTTATTGCGTTTATATTGGCGCTTACCACTTTTTCAAAATCGATACTGACATATTTTATCTTTCTGCTTTCAAAGCTTTTTATATCGTTTGGTGTGATAATAAGCGAAGCATTGTTGGCATCCAAAAATCCCTGAGGCCTGTAATAGACCTTTGAACCCAAATAACTTTTAACAACCCCCATTTTTCATCCCTTTGTTATAACTCTTTTAATGTAGCGACAAGAGCACCGAGTTTATTATTTACTTCTTTATATTCAAGTTCCGGTTTGCTGTCGGCTACAACACCTGCACCTGCCTGGAATATAACTTCATCGTCTTTAACAAGCGCCGTTCTTATGGTAATAGCCGTATCCATATTCCCGTCAAATCCGAAATACCCGATACTGCCGGCATAATATCCTCTTTTTAAACCCTCATATTTTGCAATTAATTCCATTGCTTTAATTTTAGGAGCTCCCGTCATGGTTCCGGCTGTAAATGTGGCTTTAAACAGATCAAACATGTCATATTGTTTATCCAGTTCGGCGACAACGTCACTGACAAGATGCATTACGTGAGAATATCTTTCGACTCTCATCAGCTCTTCCACTTCAACGCTTCCGGCTTTGGCTACACGCCCCACATCGTTTCTTCCTAGATCCACAAGCATAATATGTTCAGCAACTTCTTTTGGATCGTTTATCATATCCTGTTCCATTTCCAGGTCTTCTTTTAAAGTGTTGCCTCTTTTCCTTGTTCCGGCAATAGGTCTCAAAAGAATCATGTCTTCATTAAGTCTGACCATTACTTCTGGCGAGCTTCCGACAATTGCAAAATCGTCAATATCAAGATAATACAGATAAGGTGAAGGGTTTTTGCTTCTCAGTTTTCTGTAAAAAGAAAGTCTGTCTATTTTCGCTTTAACTTTTAATCTGTTCGAAAGCACGATTTGGAAAATATCACCTGCTTTTATATGCTCTTTTGCCGTTTCGACCATTTTATAAAACTGATCTTTTGAAAATACGAATTTAGGCTCCTCTATTATTTCCGCTTTTTTAAGAGGTATATGTTTGTATGTGGAATTAATAACATCTTTTATAATATAAAGATAGTTTTCATATTTTTCTTCATTGATTACAATAGTCATTTCTGAAGATTTATGGGAAAAACCGATAATGATTTTAGGTCTTATCATATAAAAATCAGGAATATTTGTTTCATCTTTCAGGTTTTCCATTGATTTTTTAAGCACAGGCTCGAAAACTTTTACCATATCGTAACCGATATAGCCGACAAATCCGTCTACGAAACCTATTTGAAGTTTACGGGAAAGGTTTTTATAGTATTCAAAGTCAATTTTTTTGTAATAGTCTTTCATAAAAGAAAAAGGGTCGGTGTTAAACTCTTTTTCTTCTTTTCCGTCATAATAATAAGTTGTTTCGTTTTTATATTTGATTCTTTCTTTTTCTCCGATAAACAGAAAAGTATAATTTCCGTCCGTATTGTTGATAACACTTTCTAAAAGGAACATCCTTTCATTAGGAAAGAGCTGCTTTGCCTGGTTATATATGGCTATAGGCGAAAACTCATCAACTAAAAACTTGTCATAAACCATTATCTGACCTTATAAATAAACGCGTTTTGTGTAATAGTATTTTTAATTTTGCTAAGCTCTTTTTTTGCTGTATTTTTATCAAACGGCCCTATTAAAATTTTAGTAACTTCTATTTTTTTGCCGTTTTTGATGTAATAAGTTCTATACAGTCTGTAACTGTATCCTTCTCTTTTAATAATTTCCAAAAACTTTTTATTAGGTTTTTTATATTTCATTAAAGCAGCCACCTGAACATAATATTTTTTGTCTGCAACAGTTCTTTTTACGTGTTTTACAGGTTTTTCAGCTTTAACGGGAGTTTTTGCTTTTTCTGTAACAGGCTGTTCCTGCATATTTTTATTTGTCTGTACGGACTTTGCAGGTTTTTGAGTTTCCTGTGCAGGAGCCGCTTTGTTAGCTTCTTCGCTTTGTTTTTCATTTTTAATTAGTTTATCGGCAAGATTGCCTTCATTGTTGTTTTGCGCTGTATTGTTTTCTTCTTCTATAGGAACTTCTTTAAACATGGTGTCCTGCTGTTTTTCCTGCTTAATCTGAGGAGGAAGCACTACATTATCCTGTTTTGAAGTCGTATTATTATAAATAGCAAACCCGAGTATCGCAATTATAAATACAAGAAATGCGATAGCACCGTAAATTAAAGGTTTCTTAATATTTTTTTTATTGTCGTTCAAATTTAGTAAATCGTCTTTGTTAGCCATATTGTCTCCTTTTTGCTACATGTGTCTAGCCCACGCAGCTCCTCTTTCTTTTTTATACAGTTCATAAGGCAAATTTAAAATATTAAATTCGCTAGGCAGCTCGTCAGTCGGAAACACCCTCCACTGTTTAGGAAGTTTTGTAGCCAGTTTCATCGATAATGACTTAGCAATTTGTATTCCTTCGTTTAATGTCGTGTGTCCTTTATGAATATAAAGGTGCAAATGTCCCGGTGTTTTTGAATGATAAGCAGTAAAATTCAAAAAGCCCTCTTCTCTCAGCAACAGACTTGCCCTGTTCCAAAATCTTTCAGGATCTCTCCCGTTATAATCAAACACTATGTTTTCAACAATATTTCTCTGTCTGTTTATTAAATCATGTGCGACTATAATTTTTCTTTCAGCATGCTCATTCATTATCTGAAATGTTAAAGGTCTGTCGATTTTTTCATATTTGTCAAAATATGTTCTGCCTTTATAAACTATTTTATTTACAATTGTACCTTTATATTCATAATAATAGGATTTATTCATTTTAATTAATGAGATATCAACAGTATAAGCCAATTTCTCTCCTTTTATTATAGGGGAAGAACCCCCGAAAATTAATAAGTAGGTCTGTCGTAAATAACAAATTTACTTGCAAGTTCTTTAAGTTCAGCCGCTACTTTTTCCTGAAGTTCAAGATTGTAAATATCATCAAGAACATCTGCAATTCTTGTAGCTATAAGTCTGAACTCATCTTCTTTCATGCCTCTTGCAGTAAGTGCCGGGCTTCCGATTCTGATACCTGAAGTTACGAAAGGGCTTCTTTTTTCACCTGGAACTGTATTTTTGTTTACTGTAATTCCGGCTCTTCCAAGTGCCTCTTCGGCTTCTTTACCGCTGAATTCTTTATTTAGGAAGCTCACAAGTACCAAGTGGTTGTCAGTTCCGCCGCTTACAATATCGTATCCTCTTTCAAGCAGTACTTCGGCAAGTACTTTTGCGTTAGCTTTTACCTGTTTCGCATAATCTTTCCAGCTAGAATCAAGGTTCATTTTAAATCCGACAGCTTTAGCAGCAATTACATGTACAAGCGGTCCGCCTTGGATTCCAGGGAAAATTGCGCTGTTGATTTTTTTAGCGTATTCTTCATTGTTTGTAAGAATAAGCCCTCCTCTTGGTCCCCTTAATGTTTTATGTGTAGTAGTTGTTACAACATCACAGTGCGGGAACGGATGAGGATGCTCACCTGCAACAACAAGACCGGCGATATGTGCTACGTCAGCCATTAAAATAGCACCAACTTCATCAGCGATTTCTCTGAATTTTGCAAAATCAATTTCTCTCGGGTATGCGCTTGCACCGCAAACTATCATTTTAGGTTTAGTGATTTTTGCAATATCTCTTACTCTGTCGTAATCGATTCTTCCGGTTTTTTCGTCAATTCCGTAAGAGAAACTGTGATAATGTTTTCCTGAGAAGTTAACTTTTGCACCGTGAGTTAAATGCCCTCCGTTGCTTAAGTCCATTCCAAGAAGTTTATCAAGAGGTTTTAGAAGTGCAACATATACTGCACCGTTCGCCTGGCTTCCTGAATGCGGCTGAACGTTTGCAAAATCACATCCGAAAAGTTCTTTTGCCCTGTCAATTGCCAACTGCTCAACTAAATCCGCGTATTCGCATCCTCCGTAATATCTTTTATACGGATATCCTTCTGCGTATTTATTCGTAAATACGCTTCCCATAGCTTCCATAACTTCAGGAAGTGTGAAGTTTTCACTTGCGATCATTTCTAAGTGGTTTGTCTGTCTCTCAAGCTCTTTTTCAATTATTGAATAAACGTCAATATCGTAATCTCTTAAACTCATTTATATCTCCTTTTTTATTTTACGTCGTCTTCGTTTTGAATTTCTTTTTTAGGTTTCATAGTCGGGAACAATATCACATCTTTAATAGAGTGTGAATTTGTTAAAAGCATCACAAGTCTGTCTATACCTATACCTTCACCTGCGGTAGGAGGCATGCCGTATTGAAGCGCTCTAATGTAGTCTTCATCCATTTCCATACCTTCTTCATCACCTTTAGCCTTAGCTTCAAGCTGAGCTTTGAATCTTTCATACTGATCAAGAGGATCGTTAAGCTCGTTAAATCCATTAGCTATTTCGCGTCCTGCAATGAACAGCTCAAATCTTTCGGCTATTTCAGGATTTTCGTCGCTTCTTCTTGCAAGTGGAGAAATTTCAATAGGAAAATCAGTTACAAAAGTCGGATCTATAAGTTTGCTTTCTACAAACTCGTCAAAAAGTTCCGCCCATAGTTTTCCCTTAGAATCAATATGTTCTTCAAGCTCTACCCCGGCTTCTTTTAAATATTTTTTCATTGCATCCACATCTTCAAGTATCTCTTCTGGAACATTTCCGATTTTTACCAGTGCGTCTTTATATGTAATAGTTGTCCAGTTGTCGAAATTAATAGTTATATCACCGTACTGAAGCTGTTTAGGAAGATTTAATTTTTCAAATAAAAAGTCAAACAGTTCTTTAGTCAATTTCATTAAATCTTCTTTTGTGTGATAAGCCCAGTAAAATTCTATCATTGTAAATTCCGGGTTGTGAGTCTGGTCGATACCTTCGTTTCTGAAGTTTCTGTTTAATTCAAAGACAGCTTCAAATCCGCCTACAATCAGTCTTTTAAGAAACAGTTCCGGTGCAATTCTAAGATTCATGTCGATATCTAAAGCGTTATGGTGTGTCATAAACGGTCTTGCGTTAGCACCGCCCACAACAGTGTGAAGCATTGGTGTTTCAACTTCCAAAAATCCGTGTTTTAAGAAGAATTCCCTAACCAATGAAACAATTTTGCTTCTTAATAAAAATGTATCTCTTACCTCTTTATTCATTATCATATCAAGATATCTCTGTCTGTATCTTGTTTCAACATCTGTAAGCCCGTGGAATTTTTCAGGAAGCGGATGTATTGCTTTTGTCAGGATTTTTACATCGTCAGCATGAATACTGAGCTCTCCCGTTTTTGTTACAAACGGATACCCTGTAACTTCAACGATATCCCCTACTTCCAGATTTTTCTTTAAAAGATTGAATTTATCTCCAAGTTCGTTTTTTGACATATATACCTGTAATATACCGCTCATATCTTCAATTTTAAAAAATGCGGCTTTACCCATAAGTCTTAAAAATTTAACTCTTCCGGCAACAGTAAATTTTCTGTTTTCGTCGCGTCTGTTTTCTAAATTTTCAACATCTTTGTTTTTTTCTAAAAATTCTGCGATTTTTGTATCTCTTACGGCATTGTGTCCGTAAGGATTAATACCGGCTTCTTTTAACTTATCAGCTTTTTGCATTCTGAGTTTTACATATTCGTTACTAAACATTCAGTGTATCCTTTGTATGTTTTAGGTATGAAATTTTAACATTTTTCCCCAGTTTTTCTAAATCCTGAGGTGTAATATTTATGATTTTTTTGCCAATTTTAACTAAAACAGGAAATAAAAAACTGTTTTTAGTCACATTCTTCATTTTTTCCCTGATAAATGCAACCTGCCAGAGCATTGCAATTATAATACTTACAAGCAAAAAGAATTTTGCTCCCGAAAAAATAAAACCCAAAATTCTGTCCAGCACTCCAAGAGCGCTTAACTTGAGTATTTTTCCAAGTAAAAATCCTACAAAAACGGCCAACACCCAAAAACCTACAAAAACAACAATAAATCCGACAAGATCAACAGCCGATTTGTTAGGTATGTTGAAAAGATGGTCATTTATATAAATTCCCGTCTGATGAAAAAATTTAGAAGCTAAAAACAGACCTCCGATAATACCTATAAGGCCGGCGACTTCTTTTATAATACCGTTAAAATAGCCCTTTATCGCCAGTATAAGCGTTATAGCTATAATAATTCCGTCAAATATACTCATATTATTCCTTTATTTCATAACCGTTTCTGCTGATTTTAGCTTGATAAAGTGCATGATCGGCTCTTTTGATAATTTCTTCAAACGTATCGCCTTTTTTATGTTGTGTAATACCTACAGATACTGTAACTTTAATCAAATCTTCTTTATATTTTAAAAGCGTACTTTCAATTTTATGAACGATTCTCTCAATGATTGGCTTTACATGAGCCATTGTCATTCTGTTGAAGATAATAACAAATTCGTCTCCGCCGTATCTGTAAATTTTATTTTCTTTTCTTATCATTTTTTTGATAATATTGGCTATTTTAATCAAAACAAAATCACCGACTAAATGGCCATATTTATCGTTAATATCTTTAAAATGGTCCAAATCGACTATCGCAATTACCAAATCAAGGTTTTTATCTTTTCCTTTTTCGAGTATTTCGTTTAAGTCTTTATTTAACGCTTTTCTGTTATAAACCTTTGTTAAAGGATCTATTAAAAGCTCTTTATATGCTTTATCCAGCTCTACTTCAAGTTCATGAACAGTTGATTCGAGTCTGTTGATTTTTTGCAGCAGTCCTGAGCTGAACTGCATGATAGCTTCTTTGATATCATCTATCTGCAAAGGAGCAACTTCTTCTATAAGGCTTTCTGAGTCCTGCTTGATCTCTTTTGAAACGTTGCTGACTTCTTTTATCGTTTTAACAGTTTTGCTGAGTATTACTTCATTAAGGTCCGGTTCTACACACATGAGTTTAGGATTGAGTTCTTCAAAAATCCCTTCCTGTTTGACTAAAGATATGAAAACATTCTTATAGTATAGAGGATACGGGGGTTTATGAGCTTTTTTCAACTCTTCCATTGCTTTTTCGGAAATTTTTATAATTATTTCTTCCATTCTTAAACCTTTTTTGTTATTATCGGAAAAAACCAAATTTAATGAATTATACAAAATTATTTGAAAAAAAGGAGTAATTTTGAGATTAACAAAAGAAAAAGCCGTTGAATTGATTAAAAATGAAGACCTGATTACACTTGGTGAAATGGCTTTGGCTAAAAAAAGAGAACTTCATCCCAAAAAAATAACCACATTTATTGTAGACAGAAATATAAACTATACAAACATGTGCTGGGTAGATTGTAAATTCTGCGCTTTTTACAGACACAAAAAAGACAAAGACGCTTATGTGCTTAGTTTCGAAGAAATAGATAAAAAAATTGATGAACTTATTGAAATAGGAGGGACACAGATACTCTTTCAGGGCGGTGTTCATCCTAATCTCAAAATAGATTTTTACGAAGATCTTGTAGAGCACATCCATAAAAAATATCCGCAAATTACTATACACGGGTTTTCTGCGCCTGAAATTGACTATATTGCAAAAATATCAAAAATATCTATTAAAGAAGTGCTTGAGAGATTAAAGGAAAAAGGATTAAGCTCAATTCCAGGTGCAGGAGCCGAAATATTAAGCGACAGGGTAAGAGATATAATAGCTCCAAGAAAAATCGATACCTCTAAATGGCTTGAAATTCATAAAACGGCTCACCAGATTGGTATGAAAACAACAGCCACAATGATGTTCGGAACAGTGGAAACTATTGAAGAAATCGTCGAACACTGGAATCTTATCAGAGAACTGCAGGATGAAACCGGAGGATTCAGAGCATTTATCATGTGGAGTTTTCAGCCTTACAATACGGCACTTTACAATGAAGGAATCGTAACTAAAAAAACATCCTCAAACAGATATTTAAGATATCTGGCCGTTGCCAGACTTTTCTTGGATAATTTCAAAAACATACAATCCAGCTGGGTTACACAGGGAAGCTATATCGGTCAGCTTGCACTGCAATACGGGGCAAACGATTTGGGATCCACCATGATGGAAGAAAATGTTGTAAGAAGCGCCGGGGCACAGAATGCCATGAATCAGCAGGAAATGATAGAACTGATAAAAGACGTGGGGGAAATCCCGGCTAAAAGAAATACGGCATACGAAATTTTAGAAATATTTGACTAAGGGCACTCAGGTTCAAACAGTGTGAGCCTGCGGCTTAGCTGTCCGAATTTCCATTCCCTTCTTGATTCTTTAACAAGATTTTTGTCTATATTTGTTATTAAAAGCTCTTCTTTGTTTCCAAGTGAATTTATAAGCTCGCCGTCAGGACTCACTACAAAACTTTCACCGTAAAACTCCCATTCGTTCCAGTTGCCTACTCTGTTTACGCGGGCTACATATACGTTTTTTATGAATGCAAACGTTTTCAAAAGTTCAAACCATCTTTTTGACGAATTAAACGTTCCTACACTCGGAACAATAACCACATCGGCTTTTTTTTCTGAAAAATAATCCCAATATTTGCTGAAGTGGGCTTCAAAACCAAACATTGCCCCTACTCTTATATTACCGATAGAAAAAATAAGAGGTTTTGATTCTTTTTTCTCAAAAAAGGAATCTTCATTCCAGTGGGGATAAGGCATTAAAATCTGCTGGTAATAAAACCTTGCCTTGCCTTTTTGAAATCTGACAAGAGATTTATATTTTTTCCCGCTTTTTACAATAATCAAAGGTGCTATTATAGTGATGTTATATACCAAAGAAAGTTTTTTTAACAGCTTAAGCTGATGATTGGACTGCTCTTTAATGAAATTAACCGGAATTTTTTCAAGCTCTTTAAAAAATCTGTTTAAAACATATTCGGGCAAAACAAACAGCTTAGCGCCTTCGGTTTTGGCGATATTTAAATAATAATTCAGTTTGGCTTTGTCAAAAGGCAGTTCGGCGCTTTGAAGAATCGCAATTTTCATTTTACTTCTTGAAACTGCAGTTTGGCTTCTTCAATCATTTTTGTCGCCTCTTCTAAAAGCTTGACGCCTTTTTTATAAAACTCCATAGCTTCATGCAGAGTTATTTCCGGATCATTCAGCTTTTCAAGAAGTTTTTTGGCTTCATTTAGCTTTTTTTCAAAATCCTGCATTAATACTCCTTCAAAATTCAATATTTTATTAAATTCTATTTTTTATATTTACCTTCAAGTATGTCACTGATAATATAATCAAATTTATCCAGTTCAACCAAAAAACTGTCATGCCCGTAATCGCTGTTTATTTCAAAATAATTACATCTGCCGCCGACTTTGTCCATATAGTTTTTAATCTCTTTCATTTCTTCCGGAAAAAACAGAGTATCTCCGCTAAAAGATATTAGATGAAGTTTATCAGAAATATGTGAAAAAGCGTCTTCCAGTGAATTAAAACCTCTGCTTATGTCAAATAACGAAATGGCTTTTAAAATATATATGTAGCTTAACGGATCAAACCATTTAGGGAACATCGCTCCGTTGTATTCAAGGTAGCTCTCAACCTGAAATCTTCCGAAAAGTTCAAACATACCGTCCGTTTTGACATATTCTCTTCCGAATTTTCTTTCGAACGTTTTTGGAGATATATAATTTAGATAACCGATCATTCTAGCAGCGGCAAGACCTTTTAATCCTTTTTCTTTAATTGTTTTCGGATCATAATTGCCGTTTTTGAATTCACTGTCTGCCCTGATTGCTTCCATCATGGATTTATTAATGGCAATTACGTAAGGTTTTGTCTGATACGTTGTGGCTATAGGAATAATGTTTTCACAAAAGCCTGGGAAATCCACGGCAAAACGTAAAGCCTGCATACCGCCCATACTGCCGCCGACAATAGCCTTTAAATGTCTGATACCCAAAGAATCAAGCAGGATTTTCTGCGCTTTTACCATATCTTTAATGGTTATTACAGGAAATTTGAGTCTGTATCTTTCACTGCTTCCCGGCTGTATCGGTGACATCGGAGAGGTTGAGCCGAAACAGCTGCCGATGACATTGGTGGAAATAACAAAATATTTGGTTGTATCTATAGCTTTACCGTCGCCTATAAGTCCGTCCCACCAGCCAGGTTTTCTGTCTCCCTCATACATTCCGGCAGCATGGTGAGAACCGGAAAGAGCGTGGGTTATAAGAACGACATTGTCTTTTTCTTCATTAAGTTCGCCATACGTTTCATAAATTATCTGCCACGGCTCAAGTATACGTCCGCTTTCTAAATATAAAGGCTTAGTAAATTTGGCTGTTTTAGTTTCAATTTTCATATTGGCCTTTTTTCATGTAATTTTATCATATTAACTCGTCTAAAGGTTTCGGTTTGCAAAAATAAAATCCCTGAAACTCATCAATTCCTATTTTTTTTAGTATTTCAAACTTTTCTTTATCGCTTACAAATTCTGCTATGGTTTTTATATTAAATTTATTGGCAAATTCGACAATAAATTTTACTATTTCATAATACATTACATTATTGATGTTTTTTATTAAAAATGCGTCAAGTTTTAAATAATCCGGTTTAAGATAAAGTATATTGATAAGATTTGAATATCCGCTTCCGAAATCGTCTATTGCAATTTTTACGCCGTCTCTTTTAACGTGTGTTATAAATTCAATAACTTTGTCAAACTGTTCAATACTTTCCGTTTCTAGTATTTCAAACACTATATTTGATATCTGGTGTTTTTCCAACAGAGAATAAATAAATTTTTTCGTTTTTTCATTTGAAATATCCATATATGAAAGATTTATAGACACCGGAATTCCGTTGAATTTATCCATATTTTCAAAAACTTTTTTTATCATAATTCTTGAAAAAGCGTTATAAAGTTTAAATTCTTTTATCAAATCCATAAATTCCGCAGGAGAAATTATTCTGTTTTCGTATTTGATTCTCATTAAAGATTCATATTTTATAACTTCTCCGTTTTTATTCACTATACACTGATAATAAGGAATTATGTCTTCGTTTTCCAATACGACAAGCAGCTGCTGCAGTTTTTGAAGTCTTTCTTTTTGTGCTTCTTGAATGGCTTCGTCATATATCTTATATTTAAGTATTTTGTCTTTGTAAGCCAGCTTCAGTGCTGTTTCCGCAGTTTCAAGAAGCTTTCCTTTCATAAAGCTGGCTCCGACTGAAAAATTGATTTTTATATCGTTATATTTAATATCCATTCTGACAATTTCTTTTAAATCTTCTTCTTTAACGATATAAGTCAAGCCTATGGCAAACTCGTCGCTTCCTATTCTGTATACATTTTTGTATTTTTTAGTAAGTTCTTTTGCAATAAGCACCAATATCTCATCACCTGTTTCATATCCGAATATATCGTTTAAATCGGAAAAATCATCTATATCAATTAAACATACCGATTTATAATTTTCAATATCTTCAATCAGTTTATTTCTGTTAGGCAGACATGTGAGCCTGTCGTAATAAACCCTTTTCATAAGTTCTTTTTGGGACTGTTCATAGTTGTTTTTAAGTTTTTCATACTGTGAAATAGTCTGTTTCATGATTTTTTTGGAAATAAGATATGCAATAAAGAAACTAACCAGTACGAAAAGCAAAAGAAGAACGATAGTAAATGTCAACAGTTCTTTAACGTCATTAATAATATCTTCCTGTATAGACTTAATGTCTTTCATAACCTGCGAATAATAAAACCCTTTTACAAAAACGTAATTATAAGGTCTGTAAATCGTAAAATATGAAAATTTTTCTTCTTCGAGACCGGTTTTTGGATTTTTATAATAGTAGCTGATAAAACATCCGTTTTTTCGTTTAAGACAGTTAAAATACTCTCTTTTATAATACTTGCCTTTAATATCGGATTTGTCCAGGTCCAGCTCTTTGCCTATCAAAGACGTAATAGGATGGTATATAATTACTCCGAATTTTCCTTTTTTGGCAAACCAGTTTGTAATCTGTCCGATAGCTACATAATTTAATTTGTTTTTTTTGTTTATTGTTTTAATATATTCGACAATTTCATTTTTAATCATATTTCTGATAATTCCAAGCCTGTAAGCCACACCGAACCTGCTGCCGTCAGGAAGT
>Ga0256843_1001591_pt1 | contig 17658 bp, 11 predicted proteins | sample AlvinellametaG_FD_191572 | JGI IMG/M metagenome (GOLD analysis project Ga0256843, IMG submission 191572) | Pompeii worm associated microbial communities from hydrothermal vent at the East Pacific Rise, Pacific Ocean - Alvinella | ecosystem: Host-associated > Annelida > Integument > Unclassified ... | reverse complement strand
TAGATATTTAAATACAAGTGACCCAAAGGAGTTGGCAAAACATGTGATGGAAGATGCTGACCCAGATTTTGTAAAAAAGATGAATAAGGGGGATATAATTGTAGCAGGAGAGAATTTTGGGTGTGGCTCAAGCAGAGAGCATGCTCCAATTGCTCTAAAGTCTGCTGGAATATCTGCTGTTATTGCTCCTACATTTGCTAGGATTTTTTATAGAAATGCATTTAATATGGGACTTCCAATTTTTGAGTTAAAAGAGGTAGATGAGATTGATGAGGGTGATACTCTAAAAATTGATATGTCAACTGGAGAGATAATAAATTTAACAAAAGATAAAAGATATAAATTTACACCTATTCCAGATTTTATGCAACAGCTAATTGATGCTGGAGGTTTAATTGAGTTTGCAAAAAAGGAAATAGCACAAAATGGTTAAGAAATATAAGATTGGTATTATAAAAGGTGATGGGATTGGCCCAGAGATTATCGATGAGGCGATAAAAGTTTTAGATGCACTATCTGCTAGTATGGATTTAAATATTGAGTATAAAGAGATGTTACTTGGTGGGAGTGCAATTGATGAGACAGGGGTTCCTCTTCCAAAAGAGACAATAGAGGGTGTTAGAGAGTGCGATGCTGTGCTTTTTGGAGCAATTGGAGGTCCAAAATGGGATAATCTTCCAAGAGAGCTTAGACCAGAGAGTGGACTCTTAAAACTGAGAGAGGTGATGGGAACATTTGCCAACCTTAGACCAGCAATTGTATATGATGAGTTAATTGATGCTTCAACCCTAAAGCCAGAGGTAATTAAGGGGGTTGATATTATGGTTGTAAGAGAACTCACTGGTGGAATATACTTTGGACAGCCAAGAGAGATGAGTGATGAGAGAGCCTTTAATACTATGGCATATACTAAAGATGAGGTTGAGAGGATTGCAAGGGTAGCTTTTGATATTGCAATGAAAAGAGACAAGAGAGTCTGTTCTGTAGATAAGGCAAATGTATTGGAGGTTAGTCAATTTTGGAGGGATATTGTAACTAATATTGCAGAGAGTGAATATCCAGAAATTGAGCTAACCCATATGTATGTAGATAATGCTGCTATGCAACTTATTAGAAATCCAAAACAGTTTGATGTTATATTAACTAGTAATATCTTTGGAGATATTCTCTCAGATGAGGCTAGTATGCTTAGTGGCTCAATAGGGCTACTTCCTAGTGCTAGTATTGGAAATGGAGTTGGATTGTATGAGCCAATTCATGGTTCTGCTCCAGATATAGCAGGACAAGGGATTGCAAATCCGCTAGCTACAATCTCTAGTCTCTCTATGCTTTTAAAGTATGCACTAGGAGAGGATGAGGCTGCTACTAAGATTGATAATGCGATAAAAAAGGCTCTAGAGTTAGGGTATAGAACAGCAGATTTGAGTGCTTATGGAGCAAAAGAGATTTGCTCTTCTACTGAGATGGGAAATATTATTGCAGATTTTGTAAGTAAAAGTTAAGATATGGAACAGATAGTAAGAGTCTTAATAGATTGTCCAGACTCAAAGGGACTAGTCTATAAAATCTCAAAAGTCTTTTATGATAGAGATTTAAATATAGAAAACAATAGAGAGTTTGTAGATAAAGAGCAGGGCAGATTTTTTATGAGAACCGAGGTTAGTGGTAGGTTTGAGAAGGAGGAGTTAAGAGAGGCTTTAGCAAAAGTTACTCCTTCTCACTCAAATTTACAAGTAGTTGAGCCAAAAAAGAAAAATATTGTCCTGTTTGCTACAAAGGAGTCACACGCCCTAGGTGATATTTTAGTCAGACATGAAGCAGATGAGTTAGATGCAAATATTTTAGCTGTAATCTCAAATCATAATACTCTAAAGCCTCTAGTAGATAAGTTTGAAATTCCATTTTTCTATATAGACTCTAGAGATATATCAAGAGTAGAGCATGAGAGAAAGATATTGGGAATTTTAGAAAATTATAGTTTTGATTATATAGTATTAGCTAAATATATGAGAATATTAACCTCTGATTTTGTATCTCGCTTCCAAAATAAAATTTTAAATATTCACCACTCATTTCTCCCAGCATTTATTGGAGCAAATCCATATAAACAGGCTTATAATAGAGGAGTTAAGATTATTGGTGCTACTGCTCACTTTGTGACTGATGAGCTAGATGAAGGTCCAATTATTGCTCAAGATGTAATATCAGTAAACCATAGATTTAGCTGGAGAGATATGCAAAAGGCTGGACGAGATGTAGAAAAGATTGTTCTATCTAGAGCTTTGGATTTGGTCTTAAATGATAGAGTCTTTGTATATGGGAATAAGACTATAGTCTTTAAATAGGAGACTAAAAAATATAAAACTATAATCTCCTACTCCTATTTTCAAATTTGAATATATAAAATAATATATTAGACTCAATGCTAATGATAGATTTTTGTGGAGAATATTTGCAGATTAATGGTAGTAAGGGGGGGACTCGAACCCCCGACCTCCGGCTTATGAGACCAGCGCTCTAACCGGCTGAGCTACCTTACCATTTTCTTTAAATTTTGCAATGAGGCTGGAATTTTAACTAAAAAAATGATAAAAGTCAATAGTTTATAAAAAAAACTCCAAATAAAATATAACTAGAGTTTTTGAACAGTTCTTCTATGAAAAGTTATATTTCTATCTAAAGGATCATTTAAATCAGCATATTTGACAAATACATCAATTACTATAGAAAGAGAACTATCAAATCCGGTAGGGCTAGTTACATTCCAATCTTTAGTTATATTTGTAGCACAGTGTGGAAGTAGAGCACTATTTCCTATATATTGAATATTTGTTTCTATATAGTATAGATTATTTGGATCTCCAAAATTTGCATTTATTTTTTGAATACAGTTATTATTTGCAACTCTATCATAGTGTATGATATATAACATTGCAAGTTCTGTATATGACCTAGCTAAAAGTCTTGCTTGCTCTTTTTGATATTGAGCTGTTGTGGCATAGAGTGTTCTATTTGAAATTCCCAAAATAAGAGCTGAGACTGTTGCCATTATAAAAATTACAATAATTGCTGTAACCATAGAAAAAGCTTTTCTATTTGCACTATTTTTCATCTAATTACCACCTTCTCTTTACATGTGCTAATATTATTTTCCTCTGAGACTCTCTCCACAATACATAATTTAAAGTGTATAATTCCAGAATTCTCACTAAATTTAAATACAGAAACATTATCTATTAATATATTTTTCGTGGTATTTGGATCTAAATAGCTCTCACCATTCCAAGGTTGATAGTTTGAATATAGATATAGATCAAATAGACCATCTCCCTTTGGTTCTGGAACTAAGGCATAAGCACTCCATGCCAATTTGTATCTTTCTGTAATAATTTTTGGTCTTAAAGTATTACTATGGGGATCTTTAGTTCTTGTAAATTTAAAACTACTATTTGAGTCTATATATACTGGGAATATACAATCTGTAGAGCTATTTAACTCTGGTATCATTCCCATACACTCAGGGCTATACTCGTCTACTCCATTATAGTAATTTTCATTATGCATAAATATGACACTAGCTGGTCTATTTTGAGTAAGATCAACCTTTCCATTTGAAAGATAAGAGATAAGCTTTGCACTATTATTTAAATCAGAACCGTATGTTTTAAATCCACTAATAGAGGCATTTTGATAATTTGCTACACCACTCCAATTTGGAATTTTATCTGAAGAGAATGTATCATTATCATAACCTATCCATTCTATTGTAGTATATTTAGTTCCAGCAGTTGGAACATCTTCAATAGGTAACCAATCATTTGGGGTTGGATTTCCACTCTTAAAAGCGATATGATCTTTTGATATAGTTGTGCCTTGAATTCTATATGTAAGTCTATTTACAATTTCATTTACAGCAAGTTCTGTTTTGTAATTTACTCTAAAAACTGCTCTTTGAGTTAAATAATTTTCGTAAACTTGCACAATAATCTCAGATGCAATAGATGCTACAATTCCTAAAATTACAATGACAAATATAACTTCAATTAGAGAAAAAGCTTTTTTAAAACTTCTCAATATTGTGCCTCCCCTAGTGTATATGTTCCAAGATTGCAAGAGAATACATTAAGAGTAATATTTTTATCTAACTCTTTAGCACTATTTTTTGTAGTTAAATTTACATTAATAAACTTTATATTGCTCTCATAAGGGGAGATATCTCTATTTGTATATATGCTATTTCCAGCATTAATTACTGGTGCAGTTAACACATTAGCACCATTTGGTCTATCACTTGCAAATGTAACCTTTGTATGTATTACTATATCTTGATCAATATACTCTCCCTCATTTGCAGAGGTTACTTCATTATTAAAAACAGTTAAATTTAAATCTATATTATTGTAATCATCTATATCATCAAAAGAGCTAAAATCTGTCTCATTAAAATCTGGACCTATTGGGGAGGCTGTAATATTATTATCTACGATTGATGAGGTTCTACTAGATAGATTAATATCTATAATCCCAGATAGTTTAAATGGTGAATTTGGTTGTGGATTTCCAATTGTAATAATTGGTGCAACCCCTGTAGTATTATTTGCATCTGCTTCGTCCCAATGTTTACTAAGTAAAATTGCTGTATGAGTAGATATTGCAGAGATTGACTCTTGTTGAGTTCCTACAAAACTACTCTTTATTGATTGCTGAATTAACATTGGAGATGAGAGTAGCACTATGCCTATTATAACTAAGGCAAATATCAACTCTATCATGGCTATACCACTTCTAAAACTCTTTTGCATATCTCTTTTCAACTTAAATACTTTTTGATTTTATTATATATTAAAGTTAATTAAAACTTTAATATATTTTTAAGTTTTTTTACCATGAAATCTTTTTTGCTGGTCTTGTTGTGGTCTTAATATCTACTTGATTTCCACTCTCTCCCACACCACTTAGGGTGGCATTTTTATCTCTAAACGTAACTTTCCAAAAGGCTACTCCATCTCTAGATTTATCTTTATGATATTTTAACCACTCACTTACATTTAAATCTACTACAACTTTAGCTGGATAACTATTTCCACTATAACCAGTAGTAATATTATCAATTCTCCCTTCAACTCCTTCATTAAAATTTGGAAGTCTATTTGCCTTTGGATTTACCTCACATAGAGGATTTGATACAATAAAACTATTTACCTTTCCATCAATGCTACTATTGTGTTCTATTGCTCTATACCAACCATATATAGTTTTATCATTATTTATACCATTTGAACCAATTTTTTGACTACACCAGCTAATTGTTTTTTTACAATATATTAATGCATTAATTGGAGTTTTAATATATCCTTCATACTCATCTCCATAATTTTCTCTATCTGGGGCGATAGTAGCATAGTATAATTTTTTAGATATACCTATATTTGTAGCTCCATTAGCACTATGTTCATAATTTTTAACCTTTGATTTGATTGAGGAGTTTATCTCTAAGGTATCAAATTTAATTTCAATTGGATTTATTGGTTCACTATTTAACCTAGCTAGATTTAACAAAATCTCTACAGAGCTATTACCCTCTCTCTCATCTAAAAATCTGCTAGATGGGATAGATACTCTATCACTTAGATTTGTATCTACTACATCTAATATATCTGGACTCAAACCATTAAAAGATACTACTCTTTTAAAATTGACTAAACTACCATTTACTGTTTTTATAGGAATATCTCTATTTGAACTATTTTCATCTGTTTGGATATTAAATTTTAATTTCAAATATAAATCTTCTGCTCTACAGCTTTTTGTAAAATTTTTAACTCTATCTCCCAATTCGTTTTGAGCCTCAATATCTGCTACAATAGACAATCCCATGTCTAAACTTTTAGATAAATCACTCATATATATATAGTCTCTATTAGTTTTTGGAATATTTTTAATATATGAGTTTACCTTAAATTTTGAAGGATTAAATTTTAAATCTAAATTTTTATATATAGCATTTGAGACAATATCACACCCAACTTTTGCATTTTTATCTTCTGGAATAGTATAACTATCTCTTATACAATCCCCATTTAAAGAGTCAATCTGACTCCAAAGATTATCTTTAAAATATAATCCATACTCTCCAATTTCTCTGTTTGATACTTCTCCTTTTAATATTCCATCTATAAAATTATAATTTTTTTGAAAATTTTGAGTAACTTTGCAATTTGGGTTATCTTTAAATATAAGAGTTGCATTTAATTCATTACTATTTGTGGTATACCTTCTAACTAAAGTTCCATTTTTATCTACAGCTCTTGCTTCTATATAATAATTATGTCCTGCAATTAGCTCTAATGGATTAGTCCAATTAAGAGTATTATCCCTATATATTATAGTTCCATTGTTATCACCTATTAATATTTTAAATCCTGCTGGTCTAATTGCAAAGTGGTCACTAGCTTCTTGGGTTACTTGTATATATCCTTTTGATAAAAGAGCATTATAAGCCTCTTTTGATGCATAGTTACCATGGGCAATTGAACCGTTTACATCTTTTAAAAATGAGACTTTAAAGCTTGCATCTCTTGTAACTTTAGATAGTGCTAAATCGCTACTATCTAATACATCAAATTTTGTAGCAGAGTCTATATATTTATATCCAATATATAAAGGAGAATTTGTAATATTATCAATTAGCTCTATTTTAAGAGTGATATTTTCCAATTTACTTAGTTGTTGATTTGTGTATGAGATAATAGAATAGTCAAAATCTCTATTTGCAACTTGAGTATATAGACTTGAGCTGTTTAAATCTCCATCTGGTCTTATAATTTTAAATTTCATATCATCATTTAATATAACTCCAACTCCTCTACTCTTTCCTAACATACATAAATTTTTAGGAAAAAACTCTGGAAAATATATATCTACATAAAACTCCTCATCTGGTTCAACTTTTGTATCTCCATATACTGTAACAGTAATAGTCTGAGTTCTATTTTTAGAAAATATATCCATATTCATAGCAATTCCACTCTCTTTTTTATAGTCCATATCTGCTGTTGTAGCTATACCTCTTGGTGGAGAGACTATATTTCCATCTCCATCTACTACTTTATAATAGAAAAATGCTGGAGTTCCAATTGGAATAAAAGGCAAACTAGCATCGATTGAGACTTTAAATTCAAAATTTGTCTCCCCACTATCACCCTCAGCCTTTATAACATCTCCTATTGAGAGTCTTGGAATATGTGGAGGTAAAGTAAATATAGTATCTGGACAGTTTGCTCCATCATTATAATAATTGAGTGAAGCAGAAGCATTTAAAAAGTATATTTTTCCAGAATCCTTATCTATTTCATATAGTCCACCATCATTTGGAACTACTACAATTTTATTATTCTTATCTACATATATTAAACTAATATATGAAACACTACTATAATCTTTACCAACTATACTAATAACTCCATTATCTTTATTTATCTTTACAAATTTATCATTTATAAATGTATTATTGCTATCTCTCAATAGCATTGCATAAAAGTAGTTATTTGTATTATCTATTGCCATATCCCAAAATTTAACAGCAACAGCTTTGCCTTTAGTATCTCTAAAGTTTATACTCTTTATTACCTTTCTTTGAAATATATCTATTTTATATATAGTAGTGCTATAGTTACCATCTCCTGTTACATAGTAGTAACCATCTCTATCGAAAGCACCAGCATATAGTTGGACATCTCTTAGTCCCTCAACCTCTCCTAAGTTTTTAATATTCCCATTTTTATCTATTTTTAGTAATTCATTACCATATAGTGCATATAAGAAGTTATCTACACTATTATATCCTAAAGCATTATATCCACCATTTGAACTTACAAATCCGTTTCCTACTCTCACAAATGCTGGGCTTAATGCATTAAATGTATGTAACCAAGTAGCCCCGCTATCTTCACTCTCAAACCCAAGTTCACCCCTATTGGATAGATAAAATCTATCTCTACACTCTAAAGGTTCTAAATTTCCCTTTATATAAACTCTATAATCTTCAACTTCTCCATCTTCTGCTACGCCAAAAGGACTCAAATCCTTTTGTGTGCTATATCTAAATCTAGCATAAGTTGTAATATCTTTAGAACTATTTGGAATTGATATATCTAAATTTAAGTTACCTCCACTACAAAATACATTATCTGCTATATGCTCTTTACTATCATTAAAATCTCCATCTCCATTAAAATCTATCCAACCATTTAAATATCCAGCACCTGCACACTCTATATTTAGGGTATAACTTTTTCCAGCTTCAATTTGTTTATCTTGTAGAGTTCTATTTAAGACTCTTATTCCATCATCTCCATCATCTAAATTTGCACCAATTGATGGTTTCCCATCACTCTCATTTGTAACACTACTCCCCAAATATATAGATGGAGTCTGATATGTTGGTAGAGAGTGTCTTGCTCCATTATTTTCCAATTTAGTTGAATATTTTGATGGTAAATCTCCAAAATCAAATTTAAATTTTGTATTAGTGCACATTGCACCATCATTATAATTTACAACGGCTCCTTTTGCAAAAAGCACAGCCTCAGCAGATGAGGCTACATCTATTCTAAAAATCTCTCCACTATAGTTATCGTATATATAGTAGAATCCATCAGCATCAAAAAAACTTGCACCAAAACCTCTATTGTTTGTTAACATAGTATTTTGTTTTGATATTAGCTCTCCAGTTTGAGGATCTATTTTATATAAATATTTATTTGCACTTCCATTATTTACAGCATATAGTAGATTATCTTTAGGATTAAATCCCCAATCGGCAGTATTTATAGAAAATTTTAGATTAAAATCTCTAATTTTTGTTAAATATGTTGTAGAATTTGGATCCAAATCAATTACAACAACTCTTGTTCCACTTCCTCTCTCTTTTAGATATAAGTGACCACTATTATCTATATCTCCTACATAAGAGGCAAAATTATCTAGTCCAGATATTAAAAAATCTTCTGATGACCAATTTCCATTCTCATCATACCCAATCTTAGTAATAGTTCCATTCTGTTTAGTGTAGTTATAACCCCAAAAATAACCATCTTTTTTATTAAACCCTAAAGCGTTAATATTATCAACAGAGACGCCACTCTTTAGTAGATTCATGACTCCATCTGTTAAATTTAATATATTAATATCTGTTGGTCTATTTTGGAACATAAAAGCACTCTCAATACACCCAATAGGTAACAAGCTACACTCTTTTTGTTTATCTCTTATAGTCCCATTCCAGTTTTTACCTACACTCTCATTAGCATATATTGTAGATATTTGATTAAATGAGAGAGCATTTGAAAATATCTTAACCTCATCAATTAAACCATTAAAAAAGTTATCAATATGGATTGATGCTCCAATTGTAAATGGGCTATTTTTTGCTCCATCTAAATAGTTTGCTCCAAACCAAGTAGAGCTATTTATATATCTTTTATTATCTATACTAACTTCTACTCTTCCTCTTTTATAACTTATTGCAATAAAGTGCCAACTATTAATATCTATATCACCACTACTTCCAAAGTCTGCAAATTTATCTTTTTTATCCGTATCTAAATATAGATGTAGTGTTCCATCTGGATTAATACCTATTTCTAAATTATCATTATATCTATCTGAAGCCTTTGCAAATATTGTATTTTTTGTATAATGATTTGTTTTTGTATCTCTTAGAGCATTTGGTTTTATCCAAGCTGTAATTGTAAACTCATTGCTACTTTTTCCAAAAATATCATCAAATCCATGAAAGAGCAAATAGTCTCTATCTCCACTAAATTTGGCTCCTCTATTTATCTTTCCATCTGTAGTAGTATTTACTCCGTTGATTTCTCCTCTTCTCTCTCCTATGCTATCTATAACTTCACTACTATTTCCACTCCATCTACACTCATCAAATCTATACTCTGAAACTAAATTTGGTGGCTCTTCATCATCATTTATAATAGTAACAATAGTTTTACTTCTATTGATATCTATCTTTGCATTTTGAGGATTTAATAATCTAACCTCAAAAGTCTCATTATCTTCTACTTTTGTATCACCATGTATTTTATACTTTACACTCTTTTGAATCTCTCCTATATTAAATACGACTCTATCTGTTACTCTAGTATAATCTTCTCCCTCTAAGGCTGTAATATTAAATGGTTGAGTCTGAATAATAACTTCTTTAGATGGTGGAGAATCTAGCATAATATTAATAGATATATTCCTATCGCCACTATCTCCCTCTAAGATAGATATCGCATCTTGAATAGATACTATTGGTTCATTTTGACAATTTTCTCCCTCAACTTTGATGGTGAGTCCAGATTTAGCAATTGAACTATCTGATGTAAATCTAATTTTTATCTCTGAGCCTGATACTCTAATTTCTCTATTATTAAATATTCCAGAACCTATAAATATCTCATTCCCATTCTCATCATATATATATAACCAATCAAAATTCTCTTCACTCTCTCCATCTATTGTAACTTTTATTCCATTTGAATTTTTAATTTTAATTCTCTTTGATATATCTATATTATTACTATATCTAGTGTGATTTTGAGACTCTATCCAAGAGTTTGCTTGAGTTGATAGATTTAAAGTATCTCCACAATTAATCTCTGTCTCAGACATTAGAGGTGTTAAATCTTTTATCTCAAATGAGAATTGAATTAATCTAAATACATCATAGTAATATCCATTTATAGTTCCATAAGCGTTATCATTTTGCACTCTAGCATAAAAAGTAGATGTATTATCAAAAGAGACTCCAGCCCTACACTCCTTTTCCAAAAGGGTAGCATCATCATTACAGTTTCCACTAGTTTGTCCTTTTAGTTTTAATGTATATTTGTTATAGAAACTACCATGAGATGCTGTTACATTTGTATATTCACTTAAATATACTTTACTAGGCTCTTTATAATAGACATCATCACTATCTGTATATAGTGGATTATTATCTAAATCAAAATTTGTAACATAGATTCTATCTACTACTAGAGGAACTAATGTTCCCTTTTTTACAACTGTCAATTTGAAATTCATATATGCAATATTATCTCCTCTATCCTCATCTTTTAAACGAAAGGAGACAACATTGTTGACAATATCTACACATTTATTATGTAAATAGTCATTATCTTCGTTAGTAACTTCTAATATTAGGTCTATATCTTGGTCTTGATATTTAGATAGTGTTCCAAATCTATATGTAGCAGTTTTGCACTCCTCCCCACTAATTAACTCTTGAGTTCCATCTAAAACAATATTTACCGCTACAACTCTTTGAGTAAAAAATAGTGCTATTGCACATAACAGAATTAATCTATTTAACATTAATTCTACCCTTCTTTAATAGATATTTAATAGAAGGATATAATAATTAACATTAATATAAAGACTATTTTATATAAAAATATTAATTTTATATTTAAGTTCTATTTTATTTTATAACTCTCTCTCTTTTTATAATATAAAACTAAAAGAAAAACCAATAGAGTAATAGCACCTAGTCCAATAAATAGAGGGTATATTACTGGTCTATTCCACTCTTCTTGTTTTTTAATTCTATCTGTTACATTTATATCTCTATATTTTAATACATTATTTGCCATCGCATTTGGAATAACATTTTTAACCCAAGAGTGGTAAAGAATTAGAGATTTAGGATGAATTCCAAAGACCCATGGAGCATCTTCTTGCACTATTCTTACCATCTTTTTTATCTTCTCCAACCTCTCTTTACCATTTTCCATAACTCTAATCTCTTCAAATAGTCTATCATACTCTCTATTCTCATAGTTTGCACTATTTACTCCAGCCCCATCTGTTTTGACCACTCCATTTTTTCCATATAGTAAAAATAGAAAATTTTCAGGGTCTGGATAGTCAGCATTCCACCCCCAAGAGAATATTTGAACCTTTCCTAATCTCACCTTTTCTTGAAATCTATTATAATCAGTCGCTCTAATTATCAAATCAATTCCTAGTTTTTTAAACTGCTTTCTCCTCCAATCAAGTAGGGCTCTATCATCTACTCCACTAGAGGTTGTATCATAATATAGCACAAGCCTCTTTCCAGTTTTTTTTGAAACTCCATTGGGATATCCAGCCTCTGCTAAGAGTTTTTTTGCATACTCAATTGGTTTTCTTACAGCCTTACCATTGATATAGTCATATACAAAAGGGTCAATACCCTCTTTTCCTTCTAGATGTCCAAAAATCTCTGGTGGGATTGGAGATTGTGCTACTACTCCTCTTCCATTTAAGAATATAGATATATACTCCTCCTCATTTTGGGCTATTGAGATTGCTTGACGAAGCTTTTTAGCCTCTTTTGAGTATCCCCCAACAGTTGGGTCTAACATATTAAATGCCATATAGTATATTGATGGAGCAATTGAGCTTTTTAATCTAATTCCTCTTTTTTTCATATCTTCACTAAGTTCCATATTTCCATTTGCTGATATATTTATAGTTTGGTCAAATGCTTCTGAATTTACCCCTGAAGAGTCATAATATCCTTGTAGAAACTTATTCCAAAGTGGAATTGACTCTTTTTCTAGAGAGAATATTATCTGTTCTAAAAAGGGGAGTCTCTCTTTTGTGTTTGGATAATACTCTATATGGTAGTTTTGATTTTTTAAGAGAACCATCTTCTGATTTGGATTATTTTCTACCATATAAAATGCTCCTGTTCCAATTGGATATGTATTTAGAGTTATATTTTTCCTTTTTAATACCTTTTGGTTATAAAACTTTTCTGCCTCATAAGGGATTGGAGCAAAAAAGTTCATACTAAGCCAATATAGAAATTGGGGATACTTTCCATTGATTGTAATGGAGAAACTAAAATCATCTATAAGCTCTACTCCAGATATATTATAGTCTCTCAAATCAAAACCATCTTTTTTAGATAGTTTTGATACCATTTTAGAATACTCATCTAAACCTATAATATAATCTTTCATTATATCTAATATTGGAGAGTTATTTTTTCTAACTGCCATTCTTTTTATTGCATATATATAGTCACTAGCTTTTAATTTTCTAGTTGAGAGGTTCAAATCATATATTGAGTCAATCTCCCCTTTTAGTTGCCAGTTCTCTTTTAAAAATGCTGGGTGGTTTTGGTAGAGTATATCATCTCTCAATCTAAATATATATTTAGTATAGGCTATATTTGAGCTATTTTTATCTACTATATCTCTATTTTTATCTAAATATATAATCTCTGGCATACTCTTTAGAGTTAAAGGCTCAAGGGTGTATGGTCTTTTTATATAGTTATATTGAAGGGGTGGTTCATATATTTGAGATATTATAACCCACTCATTTGAGCTATAAGAGACTACAGGGTCTAGATGTTTTGGGGGTGATGAGAAGCTTGTAAATAGTGTCTTTTTTTCAATATCCTCTTTTTTATATGGGCTATTCCAAGGCGAAGCAGATAAAAAATTTAATATAATCGATATAGATATAAGATATATTAATCCATTTTTCATACTTTTCTATTCCTATTTTAATGGTTAGTTTAAATATTTTGATGCTTTTTTTCTATGAGATTATAACATGATATTATCAATAATAGATTTTAAACATTAAATATTTTAATAATATATAACAAAATCAATTTTTTAAACTTTAAAATGCCATTTTATAACTAATATAATAAAAACTTATTTTAATGAGTATAATTGTTTAATATTTATATATTTCTAAAAAAATTTTATTATTTTAATATTTATTTAAATCGTTTCCCTCTATAATTGATTGAACTAAAAAAAATAAAATAATGGATAAAAGGAAGGCTATGGCACGAATAGTAGTTATGGGAGGTGGTGTTTCTGGTCACACTGCTGCAACTTTTGCAAAAAAGTGGCTTGGAAAAGAACATGAAGTTGTAGTAGTAACTCCAAATAGTAATTGGAACTGGATACCATCTAATATTTGGGTTGGAGTTGGAGAGATGAAGAAAAAAGATGTAGTCTTTCCTTTAGCTCCAGTATATGAGAAGGCTGGTATTGATTATAGACAAGCAAAAGCTGTATCTATCCATCCAGAAGGAAAAGAAGGAGATGCTACTCCTTATATTACAATAGAATACACAGGTCAAGGAAAAGCTGGACAGAGTGATGAGATAACTTATGATTATCTAATAAACGCAACAGGACCTAAACTAAACTTTGGTGCAACCCCAGGACTTGGAGAGGGGTCACAGCTTGGAAAATATACAGTATCAGTTTGTACAGCAGACCACGCAGTCCATGCAAATGAAGAGTTACAAAAGATTTTTGAGAGAGCAAAAGCTGGGGAGAAGCTAAAAATCTTGGTTGGAACTGGTCATGGACTCTGCACTTGTCAAGGGGCTGCTTTTGAGTATATTTTTAATATTGACCATGAAGCAAAAAAGGCAGGAGTTAGAGATAATTTAGAGATTAAGTGGATCTCAAATGAGGCATTCTTAGGTGACTTTGGTATGGGTGGACTCCATATGAAAGTTGGTGGATATGTTGTAAGCTCTAGACTATTTGCTGAGTCTCTATTTGCTGAGAGAAATGTTCCATGGTTAATTGGAGCACATGTAAATAAAGTTGAAGAGGGCAAAGTTCACTATGAGCTATTAGATGGTTCAACAGGAACTGAAGAGTTTGATTTTGCAATGCTTATTCCACCATTTGCTGGAGTTGGATTAAAGGCTTATGATAAGGCTGGAGATGATATTACAGATAAGCTATTTGCTCCAAATGGATTTATGAAAGTTGATGCAGATTATACTCCAAAACCTTATGAGGAGTGGAAGGCTAGTGATTGGCCAAGAACATATCAAAACCCAGATTATAAAAATATCTTTGCAGCTGGAATTGCATTTGCACCACCACATCTAATCTCAAGACCTATGAAATCGCCAAATGGAACTCCAATTAACCCAACTCCTCCAAGAACTGGAATGCCAGCTGGAATTATTGGAAAAGCTGTTGCAAAATCTATATGTGACTTAATAAAAGACCCAAATGCAAAACTGCATGAAGCATCTATGGCAGAGATGGGAGCAGCTTGTGTAGCTTCTGCTGGAAAAGGTCTCCTAGATGGAACAGCAGCAGCTATGACTGTATATCCTGTTGTGCCAGATTTTGAAAAGTATCCAGGAACTGGAAGAGATACAGACTATACATTTGGAGAGATTGGACTTGCTGGACACTGGATTAAACATATCCTACACTATATGTTTATATGGAAAGCAAAACTTAGACCAGGTTGGACATTAATCCCAGAATAAGAATAGAAAGGAGCAGTAATGAAAAAAGTTAAAGAAGAAGAGTTAAACTTTGGAAAGAGCCAACAGTTTGCATTAACTATGATGCCAGGTGCATTTGCTAAGAGAATGAGAACTTGTGTTATTTGGCAGTTTATTAGATTTATAGTTATTAATATTAAGATGTTAATTGTTGTATCTAAGAGTCACTAATTAAATTCTCTTCCTAACTCTTTAGGAAGAGGCTAATTTTATATTTTTCTACTATAATTAAACCCAAAAAAGGGTTTATATGAACTATCCAAAATTTTTCGATGATATAGAGAAAATCAGATTAAAAGATGAGCTTTCTGCATTTTTAGGCACATTTGAAGATGGGGTTGTTGAGTTTTCATATTTAGATGTTGTAAAGAGTGCAGGACATAGCTGTCCTACTGTAGCTGGAGCATATCTTGCTACAAGAGAGGCTCTAAAGAGACTATACAAAGATGAACTCCCAAAGAGAGGAGAAATCAGAGTAGATTTAAGAGAGTCTCAAACAGAAGGAGTCATTGGAGTAATTGCTCAAGTTATTACAAATATCACAGGAGCAACAAGCGACTTTGGATTTAAGGGAATAAATGGAAAGTTTAATAGAACAAATCTACTATTCTTCTCTCAAGATATAGACTCAGAGATAAAATTTACAAGATTAGATACTAATGAGTCGGTTTTAGTCGATTATAATCCAAAGACTATAAAACCAGCCCCAAAACAGATGGAGCTATTCCAAAAGGCACTCCAAGGTGTAGCAACTAGCCAAGAGTTAGCAGAGTTTGGAAAACTTTGGCAAGATAGAGTAGAGAGAATTTTTAAGAGTGTAGATAGCGTTTTAACAATTCGTTGATTAAAATCAATTTAGTTATAAGGTGTTGTGAATATAATAATAAAAATTTTTAATAGGAGTCAATATGTCTGAAATAGAAAAGAAAGAGATTCAAGTAGAAGGAGCAACAGTTCCATTTTATACATATAAAGTTGGTGATGTTGAGTATTTTGAGTTTGATACATCAAGATGTGGTCCACCAGAGCCTATGGTAAATGCTATGGCTGGGTTGAAATTAATTACTGATAATAACAAAAAGCTTGTAATGATAAACCATAAAAAACCTATGGGGCTTCTTGATAAGATTGGTGAGAATTTTGATATTGAGGTTAAGAACCTAGATGATGGAAGAGTTAAGCTTATATTCTCATTTAAAGATGGAAAGAGTCAAGAAGCAGATTTAACTCAAACAAGTTGCCACGGATAATAAGGTATGTTTGCAGTATCTAAAGACTACGCACCACCTCTAAAACTTATTGCCCCATTTTTTCAAATTGGGGTGATATTTTACCTAGTATCTACAATACTACTTTTAAAATATAATAGCTCATTTTCATATATACAGATGGATATAGCAGGTTGGTTACATCTGTTTCTACTTGGCTTTGTGATGGTTATTATATTTGGAGCTATGGCTCAATTAATTCCAGTAGTATTAGAAGTTGGTCACGCTTATGTAGATGCCTACTATGCAATTTTACCACTACTCTCTGTTGGGACTGTAGTTATGGTAGCTGGATTTCTATTTAATCCTTCTATTATATCTTATGGTGGGGTTTTAGTATTAGCCTCCATGATAATATTTGCTCTAGAGGCATTTTTTACACTAAAAAATAGTAAGATTGGAACTATAACAGTCCAAACAGTAGCAATTAGCAATAGTTTTCTTCTAATTGGGATTATTACAGGTTTTATAATTGCACTAAATTTTAGTGGGTTTTTATCTTTAGAGATTGAAAATCTTCTAAAGGCACATCTATTTAGTGTGCTTGGTGGATTTGTTTTAATTACTATTATGGGAATATCTCTAACTCTTCTTCCAATGTTCTCTCTAGCACATGGGTTTGATGAGAGACCAATTAAGATTGGTTTTTATTTGGTATCTGCTGGAGTAGGGGTTATATTTTTGAGTTCAGTTTTAAATATAGATGAGTTTATCTCATATCCTCTAATATTTGCAGGGGTCTTAGCATATCTATACCAAGTCTATATTATATATACTCTAAGAGTTAGAAAAGAGTTAGATATTTGGCTAAAATCTATGATATTTGGGTATATTAGTCTATTTGTATCTTTGATATTTGGACTCCTAGCACTCCTTCCAAATGCACCAGAATCATTTCTTCATACATCTATATGGTTTTTTGTGGTTGGATTTATTGGATTTCTAATCAATGGACACCTATATAAGATAGTCCCATTTTTAGTATGGTTTGAGAGGTTCTCTCCTTTAGTTGGAAAGAAAAAAGTGCCAATGTTGCATGAGATGTATCCA
>Ga0256843_1001590_pt1 | contig 17664 bp, 17 predicted proteins | sample AlvinellametaG_FD_191572 | JGI IMG/M metagenome (GOLD analysis project Ga0256843, IMG submission 191572) | Pompeii worm associated microbial communities from hydrothermal vent at the East Pacific Rise, Pacific Ocean - Alvinella | ecosystem: Host-associated > Annelida > Integument > Unclassified ... | reverse complement strand
TTACTCTACAGTAACCGATTTTGCCAAGTTTCTTGGCATATCGACATCATTTCCTAGACGTACTGAAATCTCTAATGCTAATATCTGTGTAACCACCATCATCTCAAAGAACTCCAGCATAGGATGTGCATTGTCTGTTGTTTGAACAAAATCATCAGCAAGGTCAAAGGGTTCAGGTGAGATGGCTAAAACGGTGGCATCTCTGGCACACAGCTCCTCTACATTAGATTTGATTTTATCATAGTGAAGTGTTTTAGGCATTAATGCTACAGTAAATAGCTCTGCATCAGCGAGGGCAATGGGACCATGTTTCATCTCTCCTGCTGGATAGCCTTCGGCATGAAGGTATGAAATTTCTTTTAGTTTTAATGCCCCCTCTAGTGCGAGTGGAAAGAAGAGGTCTCTTCCAATAAAGAAGAACCCATGACCATGAAGATAGCGTTTCGAGAGGCGTGTAAGCTTCTCATGAAGTTTATCTTTTACCAACAATGCTTTTGGAGTATGACGCATGGCAGAGAGTTCACTTGCTATCTCCTCTTTTGATAGACTCTTTTTTAGTTGTGCAACATAGAGTGTTAGCATCCAAAGAACCATGGTTTGTGTGGCAAATGCTTTGGTACTGGCAACCCCTTTTTCGATTCCTGCACGGGTTAAGAGTGCAAAATCACTCTCTCTTACAATAGAAGAGTTATCTACATTACAGATACTAAGACTCTTGAGTCCTGCACGTTTTGCCATCTTGAGTGCCTCTAATGTATCTGCTGTCTCTCCACTTTGAGAGATGGTAATAAAGAGAGTATCTTCTCGTAAAAGAGGCTCTTTATATCGGAATTCAGAAGCTATCTCAACTTGACAAGGTATTTTAGCAAGGCGTTCAAGAAGATATGCCCCTGTTAAGGCAGAGTGATAAGAGGTTCCACAGGCACAGATTTTTATAAGATTAATATTTTTAAATAAATCGGGATGAAGCTCTTCAAATGCTATGCTATCATCAAGAACACGTCCCATCATGGTATCATTCATTACATGGCTCTGTTCATAAATCTCTTTTTCCATAAAGAAACGATAGCCATCTTTTTGAGCCATCGCTTTATCTGTTGCCAAGGGTTGTTTGGTAAATTTTTTCTCTCCTTCTGTATTAAATAAATGTACAACTCCATTTTGTGCATAACCATACTCTCCATCTTCGAGGTAGTAGACTTCTGTAGCACGACCAATAATTGGTGTATCTGAAGAGGCGAAGAAAACCTCATCATCTTTAAAACCAATTAACATAGGAGAGCCATGTTTTGCAAAAAATACAGTATCGGGTTGGGCTTCACTAATGAGCAGTGTGGCATAGGCTCCTTCAAGTTTAGCAAGGGTATGTTGGAAAGCACTCCAAGCATCATTGGACTGTTTATAGCTTTGTTCAAAGAGGTGGACAATGGTTTCAGTATCGGTTTGACTTAAAAAAGTTACACCACTATTTTGGAGTTCAGTTTTTAGGGTTTGATAATTTTCAATAATTCCATTATGGACAACAAAAGAGTACTCTCCTCGGTGTGGATGGGCATTTAGTTCTGTTGGTTTACCATGCGTTGCCCAACGGGTGTGACCAATAGAGACTCCAAACCCTTGGCTCTTGTAGCTCTTTGTTTTCTCTCGAAGATTCTTGAGACGACCAACAGCTTTAAAGTTTTGAAGTTTACTATTCTCTATAATAGCGATTCCAGCAGAATCATAACCTCTATATTCTAGCTCTTGAAGTCCCTCTAATAGAATCTCTTTTTTCTCTTGACTTCCAATGTATCCAACAATTCCACACATTTTTAACTCTCCGTTAATTCTTTGATAATATGGTCAGTATTATTACAAAAGTTTCCATTCTTTTCGATTAAAAAAAGGTCATTAACTCTGTTCATTTTTGTGTGTATTTTTGCTGAACTAATATCAACGTTTAAACTATCAAAAAGATTAATAAGATAGGAGAGCAGACCTTTTTGATTTAAAGAGTTCAGTTTCATAATCGCATGTTCTTGGGAGTGGTTACAGTCAATAAGGACATCTTTGGGGTTTATTTGGGGCTTATTGAGTTTTAATTCATGTTTTTTACTCAATGCATCGGTAATAATTTCACAGAGTTGAAGCTCTTCATCTTCGTTAATGGTTTCATTAAAATCTATTCTAAAATATTTTATACCAGAGAATAGCTTATATATATCCATCTGAACAATCTCTAAACGAGAGAGTTTATGTAGGAGGTAGCTTAAATCAAGATTGTCTTGTCGTAAGATTTCAATGGTTAAAAAACTGTTATTTGAGATTATAAACTCATAATCTTTTAATGATTGTGCCTTTTCTACAATAGTAATAATACGTTGAGAGCTATTTTTAATAAAAAATAGGTCTGAACTGATTCTTAGAGTTCTTTTTTGTAATAGTTTTGGAAATTTTTTGAAGGCTTCAATTCCTTGAATCTGTTTCTCTTTCTTTAGCCTCTTTGTTGTCTCTTTTAGCAGTTGGATATTTGATATAACCAAAGAGGCTTGGTTGTAGAGGGTGTTAATAAGTCTGGAGTTAAACCCATTATAGATGGGGCTTCCTACCCCATTCATATCTGCATAGGTTAAGATATAGATAAAGTTTAACTCCTTTTGTGTTGGAAAATGTGAAGTAAATTTTAAAATGGTCTGTTCAGAGTGTAAATCTTCTCGTTGAGCTGTAGTACTCATAAGCGTATGATAGAGTATTAGGTTTTTTCCTATTTTTATCTCATTTGCACTAAAATTTAGTCGTCGTGCAAATCCTTTAAATAGTACTGTTCCCACTTCATGATGAGGTTTTTTTCTCCCTTTTCCTGCATCATGAATCAGGGTAACAGTTTTAATAAAAAGTTTTTCACGTTCACTTAATGCTTTATAGAGTATTTGTACTCTTTTATCTCGTATATTCTCTAATGCTTCAATAGTTTTAACTGTATGTACTCCAACAGCATATTTGTGATAGCCATCAAATTGAGGAAGATTAATCACCTTTTTTAGATAAGGTATGGTATATCCTAATAGACGGGTATCAAGTAAAGTTTTTAGCGTTAAATGACTATGTGGAGATTGAAAGAGTCTATAGAGAAGAGGATAGATTCTATCCTCAATATTGGGACTTCTTTCAGAAAGGTTTAGTGCTTTTGAGAATGTAGGATGGACTGGAAACTTCTCCAAAGGAGCAGTTATAAGCTGTTCAATGAGTGAAAAATATGTATCATTAGGGTTTTTAGGGCAGAGCATAGAATCTCTACTATAATAGTTAGAGAGTGCATCTATCCAGATAATTGTATGGAGTTTAATGGTTTTTAATTGCGAGATAACTTTTCTTGCAAATTTCATATGTTCTCGTTTATTATCTTTGTATCCTAAAGAGGTAGCGATAGTAGGAATCAACTCTAGACGAAGTTTGTCCTCTTTTTTTCCTGTTGCTAGGTGTAGGGCAGAACGAACTTTAAAGAGAAAATCCAAAGCAGAACGGAACTCTTTATACTCTTTTTCCAAAACAATAGAACTGTCTAAATCTCGAATTTTTGGTACATTGTAGAGGATATTTCCTATCCAATAGACAAGATTTGCATTTCTAAAGCCTCCATCACCCTCTTTAAGATTTGGCTCCATTGTCATGGGATATTTTTCGTGAAGGGTATTCATCTCTTCAATTTTGGCACGAATAAACTCCTCTTGGTTATCTTTACGAATTCGGTAGAGCTCATTTTGGGTCTGATGCCAAAGTTGGGTTGAGCCTTCGATAAATCTGGACTCAATCATTGATGTTTTAATGGTAATATCTGTTTGAGAAATTTCAAAAAGTTCACCTACCTCATGTACTCTATGTCCAAGCTTTAATCCTGCATCCCATAAAATATAGAGTATCTTCTCTATCATCTCTTTTGTGTTATAGCCTGGAATCTCTTTATATACAATCATTAAATCTATATCCGAGTGAACACAGAGCTGTTCTCGTCCATAGGAACCCAAAGCAAGAAGGGTAATGGGAAGCGTACTCTTCATTGGCATATAGGTTCCAAACATAGAACGCATGGCAACTTTATAGACCATTTTTATTAATGTATCTATTTTTCGTGTATGTTTGAGTAGAAAATCTTTTCCATTTGATTTTCTAAAGCTATCTTCAAGTGTTTTAAAGTAGATTTTTATATCTTTTTTTAGAAGTTTTGCTATTTCAAAATCTGTGGCATTTTCATAAAGTAGTGTCTCTATCTGTGTTTTTATATCTTCCATTATAACCACTCCTAATATATTGCTGTTATAATACCAAAAAAGTAAAAAAAGAGGATAAAATGGGCTTAATTGAGAGAGTGAGAAATAGAGAGAGGTTGACCCAAGAGGAGGGTGAAGCACTCTATGAATTGGACTTATTTACCTTGGGAGAGTTGGCTGATGAAATCCGTACTGAGAAGTTTGGAAGAAAAAGTTATTTTAATATTAATCGCCATATTAATCCGACTAATGTCTGTGCTGATATTTGTAAATTTTGTGCCTATAGTGCCAGTCGAAAAAATCCCAATCAATACACCATGAGTCATGAAGAGATTTTAGATATAGCTAAAGTATCAATTGAAAAAGGAGCAAAAGAGCTTCATATTGTATCTGCACATAATCCTAATGATGGTGTTGAGTGGTATATGGGTGCATTTCGAAAAATACGAAAGCAGTTTCCTTTGGTTCATATTAAATCGATGACAGCTGCTGAGGTAGATTTTTTACATCGTCACTATGGCCTGAGTTATGATGAGGTGTTGGATTTAATGATAGAGAGTGGAGTTGATTCTATGCCAGGAGGAGGGGCAGAGATTTTTGATGAAGAGGTACGGGAGTATCTTTGTAAAGGAAAAGTAACTTCTGCTCAGTGGTTAGAGATACATGAAAAGTGGCATAATCGAGGAAAAGAGAGTAATGCTACGATGCTTTTTGGTCATATTGAGAGTCGAGCAAATAGAGTAGACCATATGTTACGGCTACGAGATTTACAAGATAGAACAGGTGGTTTTAATGCATTTATTCCACTGATTTATCAAAAAGATAATAACTTTTTAAATGTCAAAGAGTACCCTTCGGGTCAAGAGATTTTAAAAACTTATGCGATTTCACGTATTCTATTGGACAATATTCCCAATATTAAAGCTTATTGGGCAACATCTACCATCAATTTAGCACTTATTGCTCAAGAGTTTGGAGCCAATGACCTTGATGGAACGATTGAAAAAGAGGCAATTCAATCAGCAGCAGGAGCTTCGAGTGCTAATGGTATGGAGCTGGATGAGTTTGTTGCTTTAATTAAAAATTCAGGTTTTATACCTGTAGAGAGAGACAGCCTTTATAATGAGTTGAAACTCTATGAGTAGAGTATACTACCCCTATAACGAATTTAGAGATGATTTGAAATCTTTAATTCAAAAAATCGATAAAGAGTTTGACGTTATTATTGCTATCTCTCGGGGGGGGTTGAGTATGGGACAGATGTTGGGAGAGTTCTATAATATTCGTGAAGTCTATGCAATAAATACCATTGGATATGAGGAGAGCAGGAAGTTAGATGAGGTTAAAATCTTTAATATGCCAATTTTAAACAATCCAAAGCGTGTATTGATTGTTGATGATATAGTTGATTCAGGAGATACATTAGTTGAAGTTTTACACTGCTTAGAATCTACATATCCAGAAGTTAACTTTTTAACAGCTTCTCTATTTTATAAATCCTCTGCCTCTATTGAACCGACATGGTGGGTTAAAGAGGCTCAGGCATGGATAGAGTTTTTCTGGTCTGAAGATTTAAAAAAGAGATAGATTAAACATCTTCTATCTCATTAAGATACTCTATGAAATCTTCTGCTGTATAGTAACCTCTCATATTGTCTATCATCTCTTTTTGAGGAGTCATAAAAAAGAGTATGGGAACATGTTTAAATGGAGGGAGCTGTTCTCTTTGGCTTGGGGTCTCTCTGTCTGCTTGAACCAGAATATATTTTTCGAGTCTTTTGGCTACGGTTGGATTTGATAGGGTACGCTGTTTCATCTTTTTACACCATCCACACCCTACCGATACAGCCATAATAATGACATTTTTATTCTCCTCTTTAGCCTTTTTAAATGCCGTTTCTAAATCTTTTACCCATGGAATTCCATACTTATCAACTTCTGCACTACTTTGGGCTTTTTGACTCTTCTGTTCTGTTGAACAAGCTGTAAATAGAAAGAGTATAGTAGTTATAACTCCCATTTTAAACCATATCTTTTTCATCTTTACTCCTTTGAATTATTTTATTTTATAATCTATTTTATAAGATTTTTGGATAAAACATCTTAAAAAAGTCTAAATAAGAGTGAATTTGTCTGATTTTTTTTAAAAGTTAACAAGTTCTAATTTGCTATACTTCTGTCAATCTAGGTTGGGTCAGAGCCAACAAAAGGAGAACAGATGATTTTAATGATAGATAACTATGATAGTTTTACTTATAATGTGGTGCAGTACTGTTTAGAATTGGGTGCAGATTTAAAAGTTATTCGTAATGATGAGCTGACAGTAGAAGAGATAAAAGCACTTCATCCAGAGAAGATTATTATCTCTCCTGGTCCTGCTACACCCAATGAGGCAGGAGTAACATTGGAATTGATTAAAGAGTTTGCAGATAGAGTGCCGATTTTTGGAATCTGTTTGGGGCATCAGAGTATCGCTCAAGCATTTGGTGGTGAGGTGATTCGTGCTAAAAATATGATGCATGGAAAGACATCTCAGGTAGAAATAGAGAAAAATACAGCCATTTTCAAAGGATTACCAGAGAGTTTTCGTGCTACACGTTACCACTCATTAACGGTCAATCAAGAGAATCTTCCTGCCAATATACTTCCTACTTCCTATAGTCAAGATGACCATGAGATTATGTCACTAGAGATAGAGGGAAAAGATATTTATGGTGTTCAGTTTCATCCTGAATCTATTATGAGTGAATATGGATATGAGATGTTAGACAATTTTTTAAAACTTTAAAGTGCTATTGTGAACCGTCTATCTTTTTATCTTTTTTTGCCATTTTATTTAATGGCTCTACTCTATTTGGCAATAACTTTGCCTATTGGTTCACATGAAGCGAGCATCTACTATTCGGGGAGTGGTATACTCTATACTTTAACACACCTGTTTGATGGTTATCTCTTAAATGGTTTAAACTTTCGTTTACCATTTCTTCTTTTTGGTTTTTTGAATATTTTTCTTTTCTATAAAATGAGTAGACACTATTTTGATAATATATCAGAGAGTTATCTTGCAACTGTAATCTTTGCACTGCTTCCAGGTATTATAACATCAATTATTTTAGTCAATATAGCTGTTATTGTAATTAGCTTGGTACTCTTTTTTCTTATTTTTTATGAAAAGAAACTCTATTTGGGGCAAGCCCTCTCCATTGTTATGTTACTTATAGTACATGATGCCTCTGTAATATTTTTTATCTCTTTAACACTTTTTTCAGCAGTGAAACGGGACAGATTACTGTTTGGAATTTCGTTGACTTTTACAGTGATTAGTCTACTTTTTTTCAATGGTCTAGAGATTGGGGGCAGACCCAGTGGAAAGTTTATAGAGTTGTTTGGTCTCTATATGGCACTCTTCTCTCCTTTAGTATTTTTATACTTTTTCTATTCACTCTATAGAATTTGGTTACGAGAGTCAAAAGATATACTTTGGTACATCTCATTTACAGCGTTTGTTCTCTCTATTTTACTTTCATTAAGACAGAGGGTAGATATGACCGATTTTGCACCTTATGTTATTGTTGCTGTTGTTCTTATGTTACTTACTTATTACAGAACACTCTATGTCCGTTTACCTCAATTTCAAAAATTCTATCGTGTGGGTTTCTATCTGGTCTTCTCTTCACTTATTTTTAGTGCAATGGTAATTCTTTTTCATCAGCTTTTTTTCTATCTTATTGATGATAAATCAAAACATTTTGCATATAAGTTTTATGAACCCTATTGGCAAGTTTTAGAACTTAAAGAGATAGGGCAAAATTGTTACACTGTAAAAAACCAAAAAGTACAATATCAATTAAAGTATTATGGCATAGAGAAGTGTGAAGAGTTGGATGTTCCTAAAATACACAGATAAGCAAAAGTTCTAAGGACAATAAGTAACAACTGTATAAAATCAATACTCCTAATGTTAAACTAACATCAACATAAAAACTATAAGGAGAACTCGATGGCTCAAAAAGCGATTAGAGAATACGACGCAAAGTCGATTTTAGCTCGACATTGGGATAAGTACTTTCCAGATTTTACTTATTCTTATGAAACAGTATTGGTTCAAAATGGAGCAGAATTAAAAGAGGCTGCAAAAGAAAATTCATGGTTGAATGAAAAGACTTTGGTAGCAAAACCAGACATGCTTTTTGGGAAAAGAGGAAAAAATGGTTTGGTTCTTTTTAAAGATGAAAAACCAGGTGATGTAACACTTGAAAAAGCTGCTGCTTGGATTGATGAAAAAGGTGGAGAAAAGCAAAAGGTTTACTTTTCATTTGATGGTGATGAGCCAACAGGTGAACCAAGTGAAGATATGTTAACACATTTCCTTGTTGAGCCATTTATGCCTCATACACAAGAGGAAGAGTATTATGTTTCTGCTACATGTGTGGGTGACAATGATGTTATCTATATGTCAGCTGAAGGTGGAATGGAAGTTGAAGAGGGTTGGGATGAGAAAGTAACTGAAGTTGCATTCCCTATCACTGCAACAGAAGAGGAGATTGCAGAGAAAATCAGAGCAAACGTTCCTGCTGATGTAAAAGAGGAAGATAAAGAGAACTTTGCAAAATTCTGTATAGGTTTCTTTAAAGCATACCGTGAATTAAACTTTGCATACCTAGAGATTAACCCATTTGTGCTTCAGGGTAACAGAGTTGAGCTTCTTGATATGGTTGCAAAACTGGATGATACTGCTGGATTTATGATGGTAAGTGAGTGGGGAGATATTGAGTATCCAACTTCATTTGGTATGGAAGAGAAATCTCCAGAAGTATTAGCAATTGAAGAGGCTGATGCAAAGACTGGTGCATCTCTTAAATTGACACTTCTTAAGCCAGAGGCCAGAATTTGGACAATGGTTGCTGGTGGTGGTGCTTCAGTTGTTTACGCTGATACAATTGCAGATATGGCAGGAATTGAAGATTTAGCAAACTACGGAGAGTACTCTGGAGGGCCAACAACGGGCGAGACTAAATTCTATGCAGAGACTCTTTTTGACCTTATGACAAGAGAAAAAGATGCAGAGGGTAGAGGAAAAGTTCTTATTATTGGTGGAGCGATTGCTAACTTTACAGATGTTGCAAAAACATTTACAGGTATTATTCAAGCGTTTGAAAATTACCAAGATAAGTTAAAAGAAGTTGGTGTAAAAATCTACGTTAGACGTGGTGGACCAAACTATGAGAAGGGTCTTAAAGATATTAAAGAGGCAGCTGATAGAATGGGTCTTTACATCGAAGTTTATGGACCAGAAACACACGTTACAGACATCGTGCGTATGGCATTAGAGAAGTAGGGAGAAGAGAATGGAAAGATTATATACAAGAGATACACAAGCGATTTTTTGGAACAATAACAAAACAGCAATTCAGCGAATGTTGGACTATGACTACACAATTAAAAGAGATAAACCTTCAGTTGCTGCCATTGTAGCACCAACAAGCTCTAATAAGTTTGAGAAGTTCTTCTATGGTGCTGATGAGGTGATGATTCCACTTTATAAAAATACAAAAGATGCAAAAGAGGCGCAACCTCAAGCCGATGTACTTTTGAACTTCGCTTCATTTAGAACAGCTTACGAAGTAACAATGGAAGCTCTTGAGATTGGTGGTTTCTCATCTATGATGATTACTGCTGAAGGTATCCCTGAGAGACTTGCAAGAAAGATGAACCAAACTGCAAGAGAGAAAAATGTAACAGTAATTGGACCTGCAACTGTTGGTGCAATCACTCCAGGTGCATTTAAAGTAGCAAATATTGGTGGTACAATCACAAATATTATCAACTCTAAACTTCATAGAGCAGGAAGTTGTGGACTTGTAACACGTTCAGGTGGACTTTTCAACGAGCTTTCTAACATCATTGCTATCAATGCTGATGGTATTGCAGAGGGTGTTGCAATTGGTGGAGACAGATTTGTTGGTTCAGTTTTTATTGACAATCTTCTTAGAATGGAAAAAAATCCAGATGTTAAATATATGATTCTTCTTGGAGAAGTTGGTGGTACAGAAGAGTACAAAGTAATTGAAGCTGTAAAATCAGGTCAAATTACTAAACCAATTATCGCTTGGTGTATTGGTACAATTGCAAAATACTACGATAGTGGTGTTCAGTTTGGTCACGCAGGAGCTTCTGCGAATGGCGAAATGGAGACAGCTGAGTATAAAAACAAGGCAATGGCTGAAGCTGGTATTCATGTACCTGCAACATTCAATGACCTTCCTGCAAAAATCAAGGAAGTTTATGAATCTCTTAACCTAGACCCAATTCCAGAGCCAGAGATTAATATTGTTCCTGCTGTTAGAAGACCTAAGCAGTTTATCTGTACTATCTCTGATGACAGAGGAGAAGAGGCAACTTACGCAGGATTCCCAATTTCAAGTGTGGCTACACCTGATACAGGTAAAGGTATTGGTGATGTTATTTCACTTTTATGGTTCAAAAAACAGTATCCAAAATGGGCTACAGAGTTTATTGAAACAGTAATCAAAACAGTTGCAGACCATGGTCCAGCAGTTTCTGGAGCGCACAACGCAAAAGTAACAGCAAGAGCTGGTAAATCTGTTGTTGAGTCACTTGTAACTGGTCTTCTTACAATTGGACCAAGATTTGGTGGAGCGATTGATGGTGCAGCAGAGCATTTCAAATACGCTGATGACAACAACTTGTCTCCAAAAGAGTTCTTGGGACATATGAAGAAACAAGGTATACCAATTCCAGGAATCGGTCACAGAATTAAGTCTCTTAAGAATCCTGATTTACGTGTAACAGGTCTTATGAACTTTGCTGCTGAACATTTCCCAGCTACACCACTTCTTGACTATGCAAGAACTGTTGAAGCATTGACTACATCTAAGAAAGAGAACTTAATCCTTAACGTGGATGGTACTATCGGAATTCTTATGGTAGATATGTGGAGAGCCTTAGGTTACGAAGAGGAAGAGATTAACGAGTTTATCGCGTCTGGTACACTTAATGCATTCTTCATCGTTGGTCGCTCAATCGGATTCATCGGTCACGTACTTGATGAGAAACGTCTTGCAATGCCTATGTATAGACACCCAATGGACGACATTCTTTATGATGTTCAAAAAGCAGAAAAAATCTAGGTTTCTTTTGTTCACATCTTTCCTGAGCCTTTTTGGGCTTAGGAGTTTTTATTTTATTCCTCCCAATTTTTCCTTTTTAATTTCAAAACTTTGTCTATATCTTTTAGAGTCTAACTATTAACTAAATTAATTGGATAAAAATAATTAGTTGTCGTGACTTTTTTATTCTTTTAAGTGTAAACATATTGTTTGTTATATATAATTTAAAAAACAACCGTTTGGGAAAAATATGGCAATACAAAAAACCTCTTCTGAAGACATATTAAAAGAGTCAGCAAAATTATTTAAAATAAAAGGCTATTATAATACTAAAATGTCTGATATAGCATCTGCTTGTGGCGTATTAAAGGGTAGTATTTATCATCATTTTAAAAGTAAAGAGGAGATAGGTCTTGAATCATTGAAGTTTATACACAAATATTTTAATGATGAAATTTTTGCAATTTCTTCTAGTAATTTGGAGTCTTTAGCTAAAATTAAATTAATGGTAAAGAAGATAGATGATTATTTTTTAAATAGTGAAGGTGGTTGTTTATTGGGGAATTTAGCACTTGAGGTAACATGGAGTAATCAACAATTTAAAGAGGAAATACAAGAGTATTTTCTAAATTGGGAAAAATCACTATATATTCTTTTTCAAGAAAAATTTAATGAAAATGAAGCTTCTGAATTATCAAAAGAGTTTGTAGCATTGATACAAGGAGAAATTATGATGATGAATCTTTATGATGATAAACAAAGATATTTAAGAGTAGGTAAAAAAATTATTCGTTTATTTGAATAGTTTTTTTTTATCTATTTTTATAAAACAACCGTTTGGTTAAATAAAAAATAGGAGGGAAAACTTATGTAATATTATAGAAAATAAAATAATACTAAAAAAAAAGGAAAAAAATGTCTTTATATGATTGGATTAAAAAGATGGAGAGTCCTACTGACTTTAAAGATGCTGGGTGTCAATTACATTATCACTCTGATACTTTTCCTAAAGTAATGGGATTAATGTTGGCATTAACACCTTTAAAAGAGAGTAAGATGATGCCATTTTATGCAAAACATGCTTATGGAGAATCTGACCATTCAGAAATGCTTTTAGAATGGATGATTAAACATGGTTTAGTCTCAAATCATGAAGAAGTTAGAAATACAATAATTACAAAAGAGACAAACGCTTGTGTTAACTATGCTTATCAAATGGCTATAGAACAAGATAGAGAGAAATGGCTTGTTGGGTTGAATAGTGGAATTGAAAGATGTTCAAATGATTTTTTTAAAGCTATTTCACCTAAAATGCATGATATTGGTGCAGGAGATGAGTATTTTGATGTACATGTTGAGGCTGATGAACATCATAGTATTATGGGACTTGATTATATTGAAGAGTATAATGCAGATTCAGAAAGAGGAAAAATTTTAATAGCTAAAGCACTAGAGGGTATTGAGTTGTGGGCTAGTATGATTCACTCATGGATTGGAATCTATACTTATCCAAAATTTGATTTAAAAGGTAACTTAATTAAGGAGAATTAAATGTCAAAGTATTTTGAAAAATTTAGAGGAGAGGGTGTTGACCTACCACCAAAAGCAACAATTAAATCTATTATATTTGCTTGGTTTGGAGGGTTTATAGCTGTTTCAGCAGTTGCTATATTGACTAATATTACACAATATCCATTGGTTTTAGGTTCATTTGGAGCTTCTTGTGTTTTATTATTTGGCTTTCCTCAAAGTCCTTTTTCTCAGCCTAGAAATGTTATTTTAGGACATTTATTATCTAGCTTTATAGGTCTTTTATTTTATCATTTTGTAGGAACAGAATGGTGGAGTTTAGGATTAGCACTTGCTACAGCAATATCTGTAATGATAGCGACAAGAACAGTTCATCCACCTGCTGGTTCAAATCCAGTTATTGTATTTTTAACAAGTGCAAAATGGAGTTTTTTATTAACACCTACTTTAGTTGGAACAATAGTTCTTATTATAGTTGCTCTATTCTATATTAATCTTAATAAAGAACATCATTATCCTTCATACTGGTTGTGATATTTTTAGTTGGTAAGCTTAATAATTTTTGAAAAACTTTAAAATTAATATTATCTTAGTGAGAGAAGAGATTAATTCTCTTCTCATAAAATATGATTCTCCTTGGAGAAGTAGGTGGTACTGAAGAGTACAAAGTAATTGAAGCTGTTAAATCAGGTAAAATTACTAAAGCAATTATCGCATGGTGTATTGGTACAATTGCTAAATATTATGATTCAGGTGTTCAATTTGGTCACGCAGGTGCTTCGGCAAATGCTGATTCTGAAACAGCTGAATATAAAAACAACGCAATGGCTGAGGCAGGTATTCATGTACCAGCATCATTCAATGACCTTCCAGCAATGATTAACAAAGTATTTACAGAGCTTAATGTTGCAGAGATTCCAGAGCCTGAGATGAATACCGTTCCTGCTGTTAGAAGAAGTAAAGAGTTTATCTGTACTATCTCTGATGATAGAGGAGAAGAGTGTACTTACGCAGGATTCCCAATCTCTAGCGTTGCAACTCTTGATACAGGTAAAGGAATTGGTGATGTTATTTCACTTTTATGGTTCAAGAAACAGTAATCAAAACAGTTGCAGATCATGGTCAAGCAGTTTCTGGAGCGCACAATGCAAAAGTAACAGCAAGAGCAGGTAAATCTGTTGTTGAGTCACTTGTAACTGGTCTTCTTACAATTAGACCAAGATTTGGTGGAGCGATTGATGGTGCAGCAGAGCATTTCAAATATGCTGATGACAACAACTTGTCTCCAAAAGAGTTCTTAGGACACATGAAGAAACAAGGTATACCAATTCCAGGAATCGGTCACAGAATCAAGTCATTAAAGAACCCTGACCTTAGAGTTACAGGTCTTATGAACTTCGCTGCTGAGCATTTCCCTGCAACACCACTTCTTGACTATGCAAGAACTGTTGAAGCACTTACTACAAGTAAGAAAGAGAACCTAATCCTTAACGTTGATGGTACTATCGGAATTCTTATGGTAGATATGTGGAGAGCATTAGGTTACGACGAAGTAGAGATTAACGAGTTTATCGCTTCTGGTACACTTAATGCATTCTTCATCGTTGGTCGTTCAATCGGATTCATAGGTCACGTACTTGATGAAAAACGTCTTGCAATGCCTATGTATAGACACCCTATGGATGATATTCTTTATGATGTTCAAAAAGCAGAAAAAATCTAGAATTTTTTCTGTAGTGATACCCCTTGGGGGTATCTCCTCACTTAAATAAAAATATATTATAGACTCCTTATAAGTAATACCTCCATATTTAACTATTTTAATTTTTCTTCCTCTAAATACTTTATTTTTAAATGCTTAAAGTGTATATTTTAATACTATAGTCACTATACTATTAAATCATAGTCTTTAATACTTTATTTTTAAATGTTTTAGTATAATCTATTTTTAACTTAAATAGAAGGAATTTTATATGAAAACAAATCAATTAATGAGTGTTGCATTTCCACAAGGGACACTTGAAATCTTTCATAAAACGGCAATGGGTAATCTAACAGACCTATTTAGTTTGGGTAATAAACAGAGAGGTAAAGATGATAATGCTCCTGTAAATATGACACTTTTTTTAAAATCAAAATCAACAGAAGAGTTTATATCAGCCTTATCAGAAGAGCTTGGAATTGATAAAAACGATGTTATAAAACGAAAAGGAAGAGGAAGAAACTCTAAAACTTATGCTCAATTACACTTTTTAATCTATTGTGCTGAAAAGCTATCTCCTAGATTTCATGTAAGAGTTATTGATACATTTATTAGCCACAATATTTTACAAATTAGAGATGATGGAGGAAATGCTTTTAAAGCTCTTAATGTTGCAATTGATGCCTATCTACCCGAACGAGAAGGAAAAGAGAGCAATAGAGGAATCTATATTCAATGTGCTAAACTACTTAGAGATAAAGTATTTTTTGATAAAGATATTGATTATCCAAAAGATGGATTAGTTTGGAATTCTGATTATGCTACTTATGATAAACTACAGCTTCGAGATAAATATGAAGAGAAATTAATTACGCTTCTTGAAATGGGTGTTGTTAGGAATTACGAGCATTTAAAAGAGTTTATTGAGAAATTGAAATGATGGAAAAGTACAAAAAATGGAGATTTAACGGCAGAGGTGTGAGTTTTTACAATTATAAAAAGTCATAGTTCAGTTATAAAAAGTAGCCTTTGGATTATAAAAGGTCATAGTTGAGTTATAGGAAGTCATATTTAGATGCTTTAAAGCCCTAAAAATAGTGCTTCTAAAGGGGTCATAGCTTTATAGCTTGTTAGCTTTTTAAAGAGAATGAGAATCTGTGTATAGGGCTTTAGTATAATTCATGTTTCCTCTATCCAAGTAAATAAATACTATTTTATACACTTAATTATATAGCATTACTAATACCATAATAATAAAGTATGTTAATATATTTTTATACACTCAATAGAAGTATACAGACAGTATAATATCCATGATATTAACAATAAAAAGGCAAAAAATGAAAACAGACCAATTAATGAGTGTTTCATTTGTAAATGGAACTATAGATATTTTTCATAAAACTCAAATGGGTAATCTTAAACAAGTTTTTATCTTGGGTAATAAATACAGACTAGACCAAGGTAGTGAACTTATGAGATTAGACAATTTTCTAAAAAGACCCAATACCAAAAAATATATAGATGATATGATGACTAAATATGGTTATGAAAAAAGTGAAATAATAAAGGTCGTGGGAAGAGGAAGAGGTATTAAAACTTATGCAAATCTACAATTTATAATCTATTGTGCCACTGAATTAAACAACTTTTTTAGAATGGATGTAATAGACACTTTTATAAATGAGAGAATTTTAATAAAAAGAGATGATGGAGGTAATGACTTTAAAGAGCTAAATGGTTATTTAGATAAACTTCCCGACAGAAAAGAGAAAAATAACCAAGGAATTTTTATACAAACTGCTATAAAACTTAGAGAAAAAATATTTACACTTGAAGAGATTCAAGAGTGCAAAGATAAAGGTATAAATATTTGGAATAGCCAATATGCTAATAGCTCAACACTAGCAAAAAGAGATGATTTTGAAAAGAAATTGATTTTTTCAATAGAGATGGGTTTTATTGATTCTTATGAAAAATTGAAAGAGGTTATAGGTAGACTTTGAGTTCTTGAAAGTAGAGATTTTATGGTTGGGGTATAAAGTTGAAATTATATTATCACTCACTTTTATAACCCAAATTGCTATTGTAGTTAAGATGGAAAATAATTAAAATTTTCTTAAAAATATGATATAATTCTAACTATTAAAGGTATTAAGGCTTTTTTATGAAAAAAAGATTTGCATTTACAATGATAGAGCTTGTTTTTGTGATTGTTATATTGGGTATTTTAGCTTCTGTAGCTATGGGGCATATGGAACGTGATGTTAAGCAAGAGGCATCTTCTACCATACTTTCTCATATTAGATTGGCTCAGCAGTTGGCATTGAATGACAATAAACATCGTAGTGACCACAACTCTATATGGCAGACTGCTTATTGGCGATTTGAGTATGAGAAGTGTGATGGTGTCGATAGATATATTTATCGTGTAGGTTCAGATGCTGACTTAAGTGGAGGTATTAATAAAATTGAGTCGGTTATTGACCCAGTTAACAGGAAATATATCTGGGCAGATGGAGTTTGTAATAGTTTTGATGATTTGGGTTCAGATGAGAATAGGGATGTTTATCTTTATGGAAGATTTGGTGTGGAACATGTGGAACATTCAGATATAACAGGAAGTTGCACGTCTCAAAATATTGGATTTGATTTTTTGGGTAGACCACATGTAGGTGTTAAAAGTTATAAATCAGATAATAGTTCAGTTTTTCAGAAAATTATGACAAAAGATTGTATTTTGACTTTTACTATGTCTGATGGAACAAATTTTAAGATTAAAATTGAGGCAGAAACAGGATATTCTTCTATTGTAGGTCAAGAAAACTCATAAAAAAACTCATTCTATATAGTAAGTGAATTACTAAAAGAAAAGAAAGTATCTAAAATTTATATAAATTAACAAAAACACTTGACATATTATGTTGATTTGTCTATAATACGCGTCCAAGAACAGAGGGACAACTTAGAGTTTAAGTTGAAACAGAGAAGTTTTTGAAAAGTGGTCTTTAACAACTGAATATAAGTAAGAAAAAATCAACGTCTATTTGAGTTT
>Ga0256843_1001589_pt1 | contig 17665 bp, 21 predicted proteins | sample AlvinellametaG_FD_191572 | JGI IMG/M metagenome (GOLD analysis project Ga0256843, IMG submission 191572) | Pompeii worm associated microbial communities from hydrothermal vent at the East Pacific Rise, Pacific Ocean - Alvinella | ecosystem: Host-associated > Annelida > Integument > Unclassified ... | reverse complement strand
TTTTCTATTATGCTTTTTGTGGTAGGTATCGGGATAAAAGAGCTTATTTTAAAATACCAAAGTGCATTTGAAGTAATGAAGTATTTGTGTAGTTTTTATCTTTTATATCTTGCATACAAAATCGCAACTTCAAAGCCGAACTTAAATACAAACGAAGCAAAGCCCATAACTTTTAAAGAATCTCTGCTTTTTCAAGTTATTAATCCTAAATCCTGGATTGCGGCACTATCTATTGTTACAATCTATTTGCCAAAAGATAATTTTTTAGCGGCTTTATTCATTACGATAATAATTTCGGATATTTTGATAATTCTCGCTATATCTACATGGGCGGTGCTTGGTAAAAGTTTTAATAAGATATTCAAAAGTGAAAAAACGACAAAAATTTTTAATTTTTCTATGGCGATACTTCTTGTCGTATCTGTCTTGATGATATTGTTTGTGGAGTAATATAAGAAAGAGATATTTTAAAGATTAAAAAAATCGTAATTTACAATTTTTATACCGCAATTTATAAATTTTTTGTCATTGGTAATAAATAGTTTACATCCGTTATTTTTAGCACAAATACATTGTAAAACATCTTCCAAGTCGGTTTTGTGTTTTTTGCAATAATTTATACTTTCTAATATAGTGTCTTTACCGAATCCTATGATATTCCATTTTTCTATTATTTTTTCAAAAAAGTCTAAAATTTTTTCATTACCTTTTAGAATATAATAGATTGTCGTTATCATATCTTCACTTATAAAAACTTCATAGTCGTTTTCGATTAATTTTATAAAAAGATTTTTTGCTTTAGTGTGGTTTTTTCTTTTAGAATCAAGCAGGTCTATAATTATATTCGTATCTAAAAATATTTTATCCATTATATTTTTCTATCTTTTTTTCTTTTATTTTTTGAGAGGTCATATCCTCAAATTCTCCGTTTGCAATACCTGCAAATTGTAGTAATTCTTTAATTTCTTTTTCTTTTTTTCTTTTAATAAATTCTTCAAACTCTTTTGCATATTTAGCTGAAATAAACACTCCTTTTAATTTGTTTTTTCTTTTGTCAACAATTTCTACGAAATCATACTTATCAAGAATTGAAGAGTTTCTGGCTAAGTCTCTAATGCTTAGAGTTGTCATTTTTGTCCTTTGTTGTCTTTTAATCTATTGTAATACATAAAAAAGTTTTTGTCAAATGTTTTATGAATTTAAAAAAACTATTTTTTTATCAGTTGTGTTATGGTATTTGACAAAAAATTTTTAAATTTAATAATGTTTTGGATAAAAAGACCTTATGAATTATCTAACATTTGCAAATAGTTTTTATAAATAGGCTCGTCGACGAATAATCCGTCGATAGTAAAAGGACCTTCACTCTCAAACCTTTTAACTATCATTTTTGCAAATTCCAAGTCTTCGTCAAATATTTTATTGGCTATTTCACATTGGGCCGGGGTGATACATCCCACACCTTGCATTCCCAAGTTTTTTTGAAGCAAGCACCAATTTTTAAACCCTTCCAAGTCTTTGTATTGTTGATAAACAAAACCTATCGGGGTTATATTCAGATATCTTGCCGTTAGAGTAAAATCACTTAAGATTCTATGAATCAAAGGATTGTTTAAATCTATCACGCTATGAGAGATTTTCAGTTCGTTTAGAAGGTCGTATATTCCTATATAAAAAGTTGTGAGTTTCGGGTGTTTTAGCTCTTTTAGGTTAAAAAAGGCTTCTTTGGTTTCGATTGATGCGTGGATTTCTTTTTCGGTTTTCATAAACACATCGTCGATATCTTCTATACTTCTGACTTTTGGGATTCTAAAAGCGTTGAAGTTGAATTTTTCTAAAAATTCGATATCTTTTTTTCCTCCCTCATCAAGCGCGTTTACTCTTATGACTATCTCTTTATCGATTTTTTCAATACGGCTTAAAAATACGCCAATCATTACCCTTGCTATCTCTTTTTTATCTTTCGGGACACCGTCTTCAAGGTTTAGCATGATTATATCTGCCGGGAGAGAGTCGATTTTGTTTAGGTGTTTGACTTGATGTGCGCTTACCATTAAAGCCGAGCGTTTTTTTGTTTTTGCAAGAGGAAATTTTTTGGGAGGTTTTATGAGGCTTAGGGCTTTTTGAATGTCGTTGTTTTCTACTATTTTTTCGAGTTCGCTTATATCTTCGAAAATCATTTTTTATCCTTTTGTGCGTGGATATAGAGATATAAAGCTTCTATCTCTTCTTTTGTTAGGTAGTTGTATTTTGGCATTACCGATAGATATTTGTAGTGAAGTAGTCTTTCTTTTAATTCGTCATAGCTTACGTTTTGAATATTCGGGGCTTTGACTACTTTTAGGATTTTTTCGACCGTGCCGTTTTTGTGTTTTTTGGTTACGTAATATTTGGCTATTATTTTTCCTTTTGCTTTTTCGCCGTGACATTTGGCACAGCTGATACCTCTTGGGTTGTGATATAGCATTTTTCCGTATTCGTAGTTTGTAATAAACCAATCTTGAGAGAAGGCGTAAGTTATTATCAAAAATAAAAGGATTCTTTTCATATTTACTTTCACTTTAAGTTTATTCAATTATGTTAAAATTCTGAAATATTTTACCAAAAAGGGAAAATTATGACAATTCTCGACGGAAAAAAGCTGTCAAATAAGATAAAAGAAGAGTTAAGAGGTGAAGTAGAAGAGCTCAAAGTCAAAGGTATAACTCCCGGACTTGCGGTGATTTTGGTTGGCAACGACCCGGCAAGCCATGTTTATGTAAAAATGAAAAGAGACGCTTGTCAGGATGTTGGAATTTATAGTGTCGTGCATGAATTTCCTGAGAATATTACTGAAAAAGAACTTCTCTCAACTATCGATATGATTAACGAAAATCCGAATATTCACGGACTTTTGATTCAATTACCTCTCCCAAAACATATAGATACTACTAAAATTTTAGAAAGAGTGTCTCCTAAAAAAGACGTTGACGGGTTTCATCCTTATAATATGGGAAGACTTGTCGAAGGACTCGATACTTTCGCTCCTTGTACTCCGCTTGGAGTTATGGAGCTTTTTAAAGAGTACGATATCGACCTTGTAGGAAAAGACGTATGTGTCGTGGGAGCCAGCAATATCGTTGGTAAGCCGATGTGGGCGCTACTTGTAAATGCTTGGGCGACGGTAGATATTTGTCATATCGAAACTCGTGATTTAGCGGCTCATACTAAAAGAGCCGATATCGTAATCGTAGGGGTTGGGAAGCCTAACTTAATTACCGAAGATATGGTAAAAGATGGCGTTATCGTTGTAGATATCGGAATAAACAGACTTCCAAGCGGTAAACTCGTAGGGGATGTGGATTTTGAAAACGTAAGTAAAAAAGCTTCTTATATTACTCCGGTACCCGGTGGTGTGGGACCTATGACAATCGCAATGCTTCTAAAAAATACGGTAAAAGCCGCAAAAAATTTCGCAAAAGAGGTTAAATGAAAGAAAAGTTAAAAAAACTTTATCACTGGTCCAACTCTTGGACCGGTACGATCGTAATCGTATTACTTGTAATATTTTTCTTGGCTCAAGCGTTTGTAATTCCGAGCGGAAGTATGAAAAAAACTTTACTTCCCGGAGATGCGTTATTTGCCAAAAAATTTGCATACGGAGTACCGATTCCTCATATTCCTTGGATAGAAGTGCCGATTTTGCCTGATTTTAGAGGAGACGGGCACTTAATAGACGGTCCGAGACCAAAAGACGGAGATATTGTGATTTTCAGGTTTCCTTTGAAAGTGAAAATGCATTTTGTCAAAAGATGTTTTGCCGGAAATGGTGATGAGGTGATATATGACGACAAAGGTTTTTGGCTTCATCCGAAAAACGGCAACGAATATGTAAAAAAACATTTCAAAGGATTCGAGACAAAAGAGTTCAACGGCAAACTTTTCGTATTGAATCCTTATATGAAAGAGCATAGAGGAATACATTATATCAATCAAAACGTAACGTTTTTCGCACTAAGACAAAGAGCTCAAGAGCTTGTGGATTTTGCGGGATTAAACAAATACAGCGGATACGTGCCTTATAAAGAAGTCAAGAAAATAATCAATCAAGTAATCGCAGCGGCGGCTCTTCAAGGAGAAGACGTATCGCCTCAGCAAATAGACGTCGGAATGGGATTTTATCTTAAAGACGGAAAAGTTCAGTTTTTCTATTCGAAACTTGCAAAAGATTATTTCTTAATGATAGGTGATAACAGAGACGAGAGTTTTGATAGTAGATTTTGGGGACCTGTACCTTATAAACTCGTAGTAGGAAAGCCTTGGTTTATTTATATGAGCTGGGATAAAAATTTCACTATCAGATGGAATAGGGTAGGAAAAACTATCAATGAAATCGAAGAAGAATTAAGAGAAGGAAAACAACCTTATAAAACCGCAGGATGTGAAGGGTATTAATGGATTTTGTTATTAAATTTTCGGCTATGATTTTAGCCTTTTTGGTGGCGATTATCGGGCATGAGATTATGCACGGACTTGTTGCAAAATATTACGGAGACGAAACGGCAAGTAGGGAAGGAAGATTATCTATCAATCCGATAAAACATATCGACCCTTTCGGGAGTATCGTTTTTCCGATAGTTTTGTATCTTTCGCAAAAACTCGTAGGCGTTGAAAATCCTATAATTTTCGGGTGGGCTAAGCCCGTGCCGGTTAATATTTTTACGGTAGTGCAAAACGGAGGATATTTGGCTGCCGTGGCTGTTAGCTTGGCGGGAGTGACGTATAATTTTATTATGGCGCTAATCGCTTCGAGTATTATCGGGTTTGTTTATCCTCCGAATAATTTGATAGAAGCGTTTTTCTTTATGTTTTTATTTTATATGGTGGTGGTAAACGTAATTTTGGCGGTATTCAACCTAATACCCGTACCTCCGCTTGACGGAGCGAATGCTATAAAATATCTTTCTTTACATTTTAGGTGGGAAAGTATTGTGAGGTTTTATAACAAAATAGAGCCTTACGGAATGATAATTTTGATGATTATTCTTTTTACGCCGCTTAGCGATTATATTTTTATGCCGGCAAAAATCATTATTGCTTGGCTTTTAAGTTAAAGGCGGTTATTTTTTAAACCAGCCTTTAACTTTTTCTATCGCTTCATCCAAGAAACTTTTGTGCTCTTTTATCTCGCCAGTAAAGCTTTCGTGTAATTTTTCAAGAAGTTCTCTTTGTTCGTCGTTAAGTTTTTTAGGATATACGATGTTTATTATAGCTATCAAATCGCCTTTTCTTCCCGTATTCGGGTCGGCTATACCTTCGCCTCTGAAGATTATTTTGGTGTTGTCTTTTGTATTCGGTTTGATTTCTATCTCTTTTTCTCCGTTTAAAGTAGGGATTTTGACTTTATCTCCTAAAATAGCGCTTGTGAAAAATACCGGGACATCTACTATTAAATGGTTTCCTTTTCTTTGGAAGATTTTTGAAGGTTTTACGTTAAATATCAGATATAAATCTCCTCTGCCGTTTGGATATTCGTTTCCGTGTCCTCTCACTCTCATTCTCATACCGCTATCAACGCCGGCAGGGATATCCACTTTTACTTTTTCGCTCTTAATCACATACCCGCGACCTCTACACTCGTTACAAACTTTTTTAGGAATAAATCCTCTTCCGCTACATTGAGGACACGTTTGAGATATTCTCATAAAGCCGTTTCCGACTACAATACTTCCTCTTCCGTGGCAGCTCGGACACGTTATCGTCTCTTCGGCACCCGTACCTTTACATTTTGGACAAAGCGCATAATAATCTATCTCTATTTCTTTGCTTATTCCGTATATCGCTTCTTCAAATTCAAGTTCGACTTCCACGGCTCTATCCATATCGTACGGCATATGAAACTCTTCATATCCGCCGCCACCGAAAATGTCATTAAACATATCGAAGATGTCGTTAAAATTGAAGTCCGTTTTGTATCCTCTGCCCTCTAAACCTTCTTTTCCGTATCTGTCGTAAATCGCTCTTTTTTCGTCGTCGCTTAATACTTGATAAGCTTCGTTTATCAGTTTGAATTTTTCTTCCGCTTCTTTATCTCCCGGGTTTTTGTCCGGATGATATTTCATTGCGAGTTTTCTATATGCTTTTTTTATTTCCACTTTTGTCGCGTTTTTGCTAACGCCTAAAATTTCATAATAATCCATTTCCCCTCCTGGAAATTTTTGTGAAATTATATCAAGTAAGCGGGATTTTGTAGATGTATGAAGTAATAGGCACACCAGTAAGCCGGGTTCTGTTTCGGAGGCTATTTATCTCGGCGCGCACCTTGCGGTGCCGCTCATGCGGAGGGTAGTGACGCAAGGCTTTACCATCCCTCCTTGCTGCGGGGTGGGTTTACCAAGCAGGGTATGTCGCCATACCCTCTGGTGAGCTCTTACCTCACCGTTTCACCCTTGCCTGTGAGCCCGAAGGCTCCATCGGCGGTCTGTTTTCTGTGGCACTTTCCCTCGCCTTTCGGCGGCAGTCCGTTAGACTGACCCCTGCCTTGCTGCAGCCCGGACTTTCCTCTGGTTTCCCAGCAGCCTCCCGGTGTGCCTTTATATATAATTATACCAAAATTTTTAGTATTTAGAGCCGCAAATATATTCGCAATCTTCAAGTACGTACGCTTCGTGTACTTCGCCGGCAGGAACGTTTAAAACATCCCCGGCTTTTAGGTGATATTGACTCTCTTTTGTATTTATTATCATTTCGCCTTTAAGCATTACTCTTATTTCGTCATAAGGGTGTTTATGCCAATCGTAATATGTACCCTTGCTATCGCTCCAAATGAATATATCCTTAAAACCTTTTGCTTTTAACTCCTCTATCATTTCAGAGGTGGTTTTTTTCATATTCCAACATCTCCTTTCTTAACGTAACTTTCAGTTTTGCCAAATTATCAAGATGTCTTCTTAGTCTTCTTGCCGATGCTTTTGTATATTTTACCTTAATTTTTTCAGCTTCGAATAGCGCTTCTTTTAGTTCTTCTTCCACTTCATATAGTACTTTATCAAGTGATTCAATCGTTGCCATTTTTCTCCTTTTTTATATAATTATATCAAAAAATTTAACTTTCTTGATATAGATTGACTTAGAATTTAATTTTTATGAAATTTTGTCGAAATTTGCCTTAAAACTCTTGACTTGGCGGGCTTTTTTTACTACAATTTCATCACCAAATGACATTGGGCTGTCGCCAAGTGGTAAGGCAGCGGACTTTGACTCCGTCATTCGGAGGTTCGAATCCTCCCAGCCCAGCCATTTGAATGACGCGGGGTAGAGCAGCCTGGTAGCTCGCCGGGCTCATAACCCGGAGGTCGTGGGTTCAAATCCCACCCCCGCAACCAAAAATTTTAAAGACTAAAACTCTCTGACACTTAGATTTGAATATGAATATATCTCCTTTAGGAAATTTCTTTATTATAATCACTCCGAGTTTAACAATCCTCATTATTACTTATTTTGTAACTTTAAAACTACTTGAAAAGAAAGCGCAAGAATTTAAAAAAGAGCGTGAGTTATTGGAAAAACTAAAACAAGAAGATAACTTTACTATTGAATTTGAAGAAAAAGAATCAAAAAATAATATAGAAAACACGACATTAAGGCAAAATCAAGTAGAAAATTCGAATAAAAAAACATATAAAGAGCTAAAAAAAGAGTGGGAACAAAAAGGCAGAGAATTCGAACTAAAAGTAAAAGAATATTTTGAGAATAAAGGATATCAAGTTATTGATCATTCGGGTGTGAGAGGTAAAAAAGATGAAGGCATAGATTTAATAGCTATTAATGACGTAAATGGTGAATTTTTTTGTATTCAATGCAAGAATTGGCAAAAGAAAAAGATAAACCATAACCATATTAAGCAATTTTTATCGGACTATATTATTTTTTTAAAAAAACATAAAAACGAAGTGAAAAAATATAAAAATAGAAAATTTATATTAGCGATACCCGGTAGAATTCTTACAAAATCAGCTTATGCAAGAATAAAGCAAAATAGCGATATTATAGATTTCGTAATAGTCGATTAATACCAAATTCTCTCAAGATATAATCCGTTAGGTGGTGCGAGATGTTTTGATATGAGCTTTCCGTTAAGCTGTGCTTTTAGGTCGTTTAAGCTTAAGACGTCTTCGTTTATTTTTAGTAAAAAATCGACTATTATTCTTATTTGACCTCTTAAAAAGCCGTTTCCTACAATCTTGATAACCGTTAAGTTTTTATATTCGAAAATATCGGTATGATATATCTCTCTTACGTAAGAATTGACACTACTTCCTGTTTTTGCGAAATATTCGAAATTGTGTCGGCCTTTAAGAATTCGAAGTGCTTCTTTTAAAAGCGGATAGTTTATATTTTTGGGATAATATGTTACGTAATCCGCCGTATGTGGAGAAAAAATAGGGCTTATTAAATATCTGTAGCTTCTTTTTTTGGCATCGAATCTCGGATTGAAGTTTTGGGTTGCTTTGGAGAGTTTTTTTATGTGAATGTAAGGATGAAGTATTTTATTAAGGCTATTTTGTAGTTTTTCTATTTCCCAATAATAGGGTGAGTCGAAGCTTATTACCTGATTGAGAGCGTGAACGCCTCTATCCGTTCTTCCTGCGTGTTTTACTTCGGAGATAATATTTAATTTAGTTAGTGCGTGTTCTATTTCGCCTTGGATTGTTTTTTTTCCGGGCTGTTTTTGCATTCCGTAGAATTTACTGCCGTCATAAGAAATTACCGCTTTTAAAACTTGACTTTCCATTTATATAAAATCCCTCCGATTATAAAAAATAGTAGCGGAATTATAAGAGCTATAAAAAAGTTTTTGTTTGCAAATGTTGCTACGATATAAATTGCCAAAATCAGTATCGAATAGCCTAAAGTGTGTTTTTTATTGAGTCTTGGATGAAAAAAACTTATAAGTGGTATGAAAAATAGTAGTGATAAAGGAATCAAAGCAAAAGGCAGATATTTGGTAAAAAGTTTTTTATTGTAGTTGAAATAGTTTGAAAAATTAAAAATCGAGATTTTTATTTTCGGAATTTTTTGATTGATTTGCATCTCTTTAAAATTAATATAAAAACTGCTGTTGAAATCGTAAATATTTCCGTTATTTAGGGTGAATTGCAAATAGCCTTTGTCGTTTTTGAGGTTTGCGTTTTTAGCGATTATGAATCTGTCAGTTTTTGAGTTGTAGAGATATAAATCGGAATAGCTTTTTTGTTTTGATTTTGTGGCAAAAATTGACCACTCTCCGAATTGCTGTGAGATTTGAGAGCTTTGAAAGTTAAATTTGGCTTCTTGTTTTTTTTCGTTTTTTAGGTTTTTGAATGCGACTTTGGAGTAGGGGATTGATACGAAAAGTATGAAAAGATTAATAAGAGAAACGCCGAGCGCTAAAAAAATGATAACTTTTAATAGTTTTAAAGGTTTGAATCCCAACGAAAAGAGCGCTATTAATTCCTGAGTGTCACTAAGCCTTGCGTAAAGTGATGAGGCTGAAATGAAAAATGCAAGAGGAATAGCGATAAAAACTATTTGAGGCAAGGATAAAAGATATAGTTTTAAAAGTTCTATGAATGTTATTTGAAGACCTGCCGTTATGTTTGAAATGGAGATAATAAATATCAACGATACTATAAGTGCGATAATAGAAAAAAGAGTGAAAAAAAGAGGAAAAAATTCTTTTAAGAGATATTTCGAAATTTTATCCATACAGCTTGCTCCATAACTCTAAAAAATATGAATCGAAAAACCATGCCAAAAACATTCCCATTGCCAAAAACGGAATAAAAGGCAATTCGATGTCTTTGTTTGCAAAACGATTATATAACGACGGAATTATAGCAAGCACGGCGGCTAAAAATATAGCGATTAAAGAGAGTTTTATCCCGAGCACCGCTCCCATTGTCCCCGCAACGATAATATCTCCTTCTCCCATCGCTTCTTTTTTTATGAGATACGAAACATAAAACCTAATAAGGCTCATCCCACCCATCATTAAAAGAGCGTTTTTGAAGTTTTCGATAATATCGGCAGAAGAAAAAAAAGCGAGCGTTAAAGCCAAAAGATTGAGGCTATCGGGTACGGCTTTGTAATCGAAATCTATCATACTAAGAGCTAAAAGAGTAGCGAAAATAGCGAAATTTACCAAATAAAAAATATCTATAGTTTGCATTTTATAATAAATCGCTACTGCTAAAAGACCCGTTAAAAATTCGATAATAGGGTATCTTATTGATATTTTAGCACCGCAGTTTACGCATTTTCCTTTTAGGATAAGCCAGCCTAAAATCGGTATGTTGTGCCACGGCTTTATCCTCTGGCCACACGCAGGGCAACTGCTTGGTGGTGATATTATGCTTTTATTTAAAGGGACTCTGTAAATTACGACGTTTAAAAAACTACCTATACAAATTCCAAGTAAAAACAAAACGATATAAGTATATATTTCCAATCTAAATTCCTCCGAAACGTCTTTCTCTTTTTTTGAACTCGGTAATTATACCGTCTAATTCCTCAGGCGTGAAATCGGGCCAAAGCGTTTTTGTAAAAAACATCTCGGCATATGCGATTTGCCACAGCAAAAAGTTGCTGACTCTTATTTCTCCGCTCGTTCTTATAAGCAAATCGACATCTCTGCTGATATCGAGATTTTTTTGGATGTTTTCGGGTGTTATTTCTTCGTTTTTTTCTATCATCTTTTTTACAGCTCTTGTTATTTCGTCTCTACTTCCGTAGTTTAAAGCGAGTACTTGAGTTAATTTTTTATAATCTTTTGTTACTTCTTTAGTGTATTCTATTCTTTTTCTAAGAGCCGGAGAAAACTTTGAAATATCTCCTATTACTTCGAATTTTACTTCGTTTTGTATGTAAGTCGGAAGTTCTTTTTTTAGCCAATTATCCAAAAGTCTCATTAAAAAATCGACTTCCATTTTCGGTCTTTTCCAATTTTCAGTCGAAAAAGCGTAAAGCGTAAGTACCGAAATTTCAGGATTATTCGCACAATATGTCGTAATTTCTTTTACGACTTCGGCACCTCTTTTGTGTCCCTCAGTTCTTTTTAAGCCTCGTTTTTTAGCCCATCTACCGTTTCCGTCCATAATAATAGCCACATGCATATCATACCCTTAAGTCAAGTAGTGAATTTGAAAAATCATATATCGGTTTTACTTCTTTTTTTATCGTTTGAACTATCAGGTTTATTTCGTCTTTGTATTCTTGAATTAAGCGGATTGTAGCATCATATGGTGAACAAATAGTTAATCTTGTAGGTGTGATAACCCCCTCTATTTCTCCTAAATTGCTAAAAACCGCATAAAATTTAAGTGAATTTTTTTCGTATTTATATTGCATTAAAGCTTTTCTTTTTTCGTTTATTATCAGATGATGTATTTTTTTCTCAAATGCAATTAAAATATTCATAAAAAATAAAAACTCGTCTTTGTTTTTTGCGTTTGCCAAATGGTGTAAGACCTCGTCTTTTTTTAAAGAACTAAACTCTTTTGGAAGTGTAATTTTATCAAGTGTTTGTAGGATTTTGGGATATTCTTTTAAATTTGTTATTTGAACGGAGTTTTTAAATTCTTTTATCTGAGCGAAATATTTTTTCCCGACCGCAAGAGGAATATCGCTTTTGGTTTCTACTTCTTTATTTCCTATTTTTACCAAATAGGTTATCGGATTAAGCTCTTTTTTTACTTCAAGTTTTACGGGCAAAGAAGCGTTAAAAGTCGTGGGTGTTTCCAAGCGGTTTAGAGTTTTTAGAATTTTTCCTAATTTAGAGAGATTTAATGGCATCGGTTAGCTTTAATGCGATGTTTTCTTTTGTGTCTTGAGGAATTTTTATCTCTTGATTTTTAGTTATGAAAATAATTTCGTTCTCATCACTTCCGAAATCGTTTTTTGTTAAAAGATTTAGGCATATGGCATCAAGATTTTTCTTTTTAAGAGCGTTTTTGGCGTATTTAAGAGCGTTTTTTTCATCTCTTTCGGCTTTGAAACCTATGCGTATAAATTTTTCGTTTTTTAGTGATTCTAAAACGTCTATGTTTTTTTCCATTTCGAGTACCATTTTTTCACCGATTTTATCTTTTTTTAGTTTGCCCGGAGTATATTTCGGCTTGAAATCGGCAATGGCTGCGGCCATTATGAGATAATCTGGGTTTTGTTCTTTTATTCTTTCGTAAAAATCCCGAGCGCTTTGGGCTTTTATTTGAGGTATCTCTTTTGAGAGGTCGTGTTCTTTGCTTGATATCAATACGACGTTTGCGCCTTTTATATAAAAAGCTTTTGCAAGAGCTTCTCCCATTTTACCGGTTGAAAAATTACTCACATACCTGACATCGTCTATTTTTTCAATACTTCCGCCGGCAGTTATCACTACTTTTTTGTTTTCCCAAAATTCATCTTTAAAAACCTCTCTTAAAGCCCTTAAAAATATCTCGTTAGGCTCGGCCATTTTTCCGATACCCTCATCACCGCACGCAAGAAGTCCGGTGTTAGCTTCTATGCAGTTGAGGTTTTTGATGGCTTTTTGGGTTGTGGGATGAAGATACATATTGGTATTCGCACTCGGTGCGAAAAGTACCGGGGCGGTTGTCGCAAGGTATGTTTGTAGCAAAAGATTATCCGCGATTCCGTGAAAAGCTTTATTTAGAGTGTTTGCCGTTGCCGGTGCTATGATAAAAATATCGGCCCATTTTGCATAATCGATATGATTAAGCTCGCTGCTCCAATCTTCGTTTTCTTCGATTAAGACTTTTTGGCGAGTGAGCGTTTCGAATGTAAGGGGTGAAATGAATTTTGAAGCCGCTTTTGTCATTACTACTCTTACGTTATCTCCTCTTTTTACAAAAAGTCTTATAAGCTCGCAAGTTTTATATATAGCAATGCTGCCGGTGACACCTATTAGGACGTTTAATTTTTTCATTTCACCCCTTTAAACGTTATTTTTTACCGAAAAATTTGTAATAAAAGTTTTTTACTATTTTTAAAGGAGCTCTGCTTATAGCCAAGCTGCCTTTTGGTACGTTTTTATTTACCGTACTGCCAGCCGCAATCATTACGTCGTCTTCTATTACGACAGGAGCGATTAGTTGAGTGTCGCTTCCGACAAATACGTTTTTACCGATTTTGGTTTTGTATTTCGCTTTTCCGTCATAGTTACACGTAATTGTACCGGCTCCGATATTCGTACCTTCGTCTATTTCGCTATCTCCAAGATAACTCAAATGTCCGGCTTTTACGCCTTTTAGTTTGCTGGCTTTAACTTCTACGAAGTTACCGATATGAGTATCTACGAGTTCGCTTTTAGGTCTTATTCTCGCCATCGGTCCTACGCCGCTGTTTTTAATTACCGCTTCTTCGATAACGCTTAGAGGTCTTATTTCGCTCTCGATGATTACGCTTTTTTTAATAACGCATCCGTTTCCAATCTCACACTCTCCCTCAAAACTCGAATAAGCGTCGATATAAATGGTTTCAGGCAGATGCATAATAACACCCGCTTGCATCCATCTGTTTTTTATACGTCTGCACATAATCTCTTCTGCGTGCGCTAAATCTTTTTTTGAGTTTACGCCTTTGAAGTTTTCTTCGTTTACTTCGATAGCGGCTACTTTTAGTCCGTCTTTTACCGCCATTTCTATTATGTCTGTTAGATAATACTCTTTTTGAGCGTTTTGGTTGCTAAGAAGTGGCAAATACTTTTTCATAACGTCTTTCGAAAAAAGATACACTCCGGCATTGACATATTTGATTTTAAGCTCCTCAGGGCTTGCGTCTTTTTGTTCCACTATTTTTTTTACGTTTCCGTTTTCTATTACTACTCTTCCGTATCCGTCCGGATTTTCAAGCTTCATAACGCTCATAACTATATCGGCGTCGATGTCTAAGAATTTTTTAAGCTCGTCCGATTCGATAAGCGGCATATCTCCGTTAAGTACCAGCACTTTATCCCCGCGAATAGGCACTTCTTTAACGGCTCCTCCGGTTCCCGGGAAATTTTCGAGGTCTTGTTTTATTATATTTACTGGATAGTTTTTTACGATTTCGCTTGTTTTTTCGTATTGAAAATTAAGCACGACATCAACTTCGGGTGTCAGTCGCAAAGATTCTTCGATTACATATTCTATCATTGGTTTGTCGCAGATTTTATGAAGTATTTTTGCGGTTTTGGATTTCATACGGGTACCTTTTCCCGCTGCGAGAATGATAACCTGTAACATTTATATCCTTTTTGCCGATATTATATCAAAATAACAAAAACCACTCTAAAAGGTGAAGAATGGATTTAGCAACCGTCATAGGACTTGTCGGGGCTTTAGGTTTGATTATCGCCGCTATGGCAATGGGGGTGGGTATCGGACCGTACATTGACCCGCAATCAGTTTTAATCGTTGTTTTGGGGTCTATTATGACCCTTTTTATCTCCAATAAAATGGATATGATGACAAAATTCGCAAAAGTTTTTATGATTGCGATAAAACCTTCATATCAACCCAATTACGAAGAATTAATTAAAAAATTAGTGGATTACGCCACTCAGGCAAGAAGAGACGGAATACTCTCTTTAGAACAAGCCGCCGCAAACGAAGAAGACGAATTTTTAAAAAAAGGTCTTTCAATGGCTGTGGACGGCAATGAGCCCGATACGATAAGAGAACTTCTTGAAATAGATATAGAACAGATGGACGCAAGACATAAAAAAATGGCGTCTATTTTTAGTAACTGGGCCGGACTTGCAGGGGCTATGGGGATGATCGGTACGCTTGTTGGGCTTGTTGCGATGCTTCTTAACATGTCCGACCCTTCCGCCATCGGTCCGGCAATGGCGGTTGCGCTTTTGACCACACTTTACGGGGCTATGATAGGTAACATTTTCGGAAGCCCTGTTGCAAATAAACTTCTTATTAGAAACGACGACGAAATATTGGCAAAAACGATGATAATCGAAGGTATTATGTCTATTCAAGCGGGAGACAACCCGAGAACATTGGAAGCTAAATTACTAAGTTTCTTACCGCCGAGCCAAAGAAAATCACAATTTGAATAGGACTGAAAATGGCAAAAAAATGTAAATGCGAATGTCCAGAATGTATGCCCGAATGGCTTGCTACATTCGGGGACTTGATGAGCCTTTTGTTATGTTTCTTCGTACTTTTACTCTCGATGTCCACAATGGACGCCAAAAAAGTAAAAGAGGCTATCGGTTCTCTTGCGGGTGCTCTAAGTGTTCTTGAGGGAGGAACTCAAACGGAAGTGAGCCGAAACAGAATCCAAAAAGCGACACCGATTGAAAGAACGGACGAAACCGCACAAACCGTAAATAGACTCTCTCGTGCTATTGCCGAATTCAAACAATTCACTCAGGGTGGAAAAGGTCCTCAAATCACTCTTGAAGAAGGAGAGGAAGGCTTTTATATTAGATTGCCTGCCGATATTACGTTTGCTCCGGGTAGCGCTCAGATAAATAATCAAGACAGTTTACTCTTTTTGAAAAGAATTGCTATAATTATAAAAGAGTATTTACCGAAAAATATCGATATTCAAGTCAGAGGATATACCGATAATCAACCGCCACCGAAAAACAGCCCTTATAGAGATAATTGGGAACTTAGTGCAGCAAGGGCGTTGGCGGTACTTAAAATTTTGATTAAAGACGGAGTGAATCCGAAACAATTAAGCGCTGCGGCATACGGACCGTATCATCCGATAGCAAGTAATAACACCCCTGAGGGTAGGGCGAAAAATAGGAGAGTCGAAATATGGTTTTTTGCAAAAAAAGACAAAGAAAAAATAAAACAATCGGTGTTGGATAAGGTTAAATGAGAAAACTTCTTTTAATACTTTTTCCCCTGCTTCTTTTAGCGGCGGCGCCGCAGATTCCAAGCGTTAATCTATCTCTTACGGCACCGCAAAACCCGAAACAACTCGTAACGGTTTTGAATATTACTCTTTTAATGACCTTTTTGGTACTTGCACCGAGTATCGTGCTTGTGACCACTTCTTTTGTGAGACTTCTTGTGGTTTTCGGATTTTTACGTCAGGCTTTAGGGACACCTCAATCGCCTCCGACTACGCTTTTGGTCTCATTATCTTTGGTACTTACTTTTTTTATAATGGAGCCGTATGCAAAACAAGCCTACAATCAAGGAATAAAGCCTTATATGGAAAACAAAATAGGCTATGAGCAGGCTTTTGAAAAGGCGGTGACTCCTTTTAAAAAATTTATGCTAAAAAACACGCGTGAAAAAGATTTGGCGCTTTTTTTTAGAATAAGACACCTCCCGAATCCAAAAAGCATAAACGACGTACCTTTGTCTATTTTGGTTCCTGCTTTTATGATAAGCGAATTAAAAACCGCTTTTGAAATAGGGTTTTTGATATTCTTGCCGTTTTTGATTATAGATATGGTCGTAAGCTCCATTCTTATGAGTTTGGGGATGATGATGTTGCCTCCGGTGATGATTTCTCTTCCTTTTAAAATTCTCATATTCGTACTTGTTGACGGGTGGAATTTGATTGTTATGGGGTTGGTGCAGAGTTTTAGGTAGTGGGAATGGTGAAGTAGTGGAATTGTGAGTTTGTGAAATTGGGAAAATATAGTAAAAATGGATAATTTTTAATGGAAAATCTATAATGAATAATTGCAAATTAAAGGAGTGAAATGACTTGTAGTAGTTTTGGAAAGTGCGGAAGTTGCGTATTATGGCAGATGCCTTATAGCGAGCAGCTTAAGATGAAAAGCGAAAGATTAAAAGAGATGTTTAGTGATTTTGAGATTCCTCAAATCGAAGTGATTCACGGAAGTGACGAGCATTTTAGAGCAAGAGCAGAGTTTAGGATTTGGCATGAGGGAGATAAAAGTTTTTATGCCATGAGAAAGAGAAAAGAAGACGGCAGAGGCGTTATTCCTATTGAGGAATGTAAAATCGTAGATAAAGCGATATACGAGATAATGAATCCGCTTTTAAGAGAAATAGAAAAAAACGAAAATCTTAGATTCAAGCTTTATGAAATTGATTTTTTAAGTAACTCAAAAGGCGAACTTATCGTAACTTTGATATACCACAAAAAAGTTGATGAGAGCATTGCGGAAGATATTAAAAAATTAAAAGAAAAATTTAAAAACGTAGATTTTATCGTTAGAAAGAAGGGCAGAAAATACGTTTTTGATAAAAACTATTTAATAGAAGAATTAAACGTAGCCGGTAAAACTTACAAATATAAAATTATCGAAAATACCTTTTCTCAGCCGAATCGTCAAATGAATCAAAAAATGATAGAGTGGGCTTTGAGAAATTCGTCTCATTTAAAAGGCGATTTGGTCGAGCTTTATTGCGGAAACGGAAACTTTACCATTCCTCTTAGTGAAAACTTCAAAAAAGTAATTGCAACAGAAATAAATAAAGAATCAATAGAAGCCGCAACGTTTAATGCCGAAATTAACAATAGAGATAATATTACTTTTTTGGCAATGAGTGCGGCTGAATTTTCTCAACTTAAAAAAGAAAACTCACCGCTTCTTGCTTCTTATGATTTAAAAAACGTACTTATCGACCCGCCAAGAGCGGGACTTGATGATAAATCAAGAGAGTTTGTTAATAGTTTTGAAAATATTATTTATATCTCTTGTAATCCCGAAACTTTG
>Ga0256843_1001588_pt1 | contig 17671 bp, 10 predicted proteins | sample AlvinellametaG_FD_191572 | JGI IMG/M metagenome (GOLD analysis project Ga0256843, IMG submission 191572) | Pompeii worm associated microbial communities from hydrothermal vent at the East Pacific Rise, Pacific Ocean - Alvinella | ecosystem: Host-associated > Annelida > Integument > Unclassified ... | reverse complement strand
CTCCATTCTCATCAAGCTCAGCAGGGAGGTTCTCGTTGTTGGGCTCTTGCACATCAATGGTTCCATCCTCATCGCTATCGGGCAGGCTACTAGGATCACTCAATGCCCCTTGGGTATCGACTAGTCCATCCCCATTGCCGTCCGTTGCTCCCGATTCGGCAAGGTCATTGAGTCCGTCGTTATCGGAATCAAGATCGCGGTAGTTGGGCACGCCATCCTCATCGGTATCCACAGGGGTAGTCACTGGCGTAATGGCACTAGGAACTCCATCAGCATTGACCGCATCATCAATGCTGTCGTTATTCTCATCCCCTTTAAGATCAACCCTCCCATCAAGATTACTATCATTTACTGGATCAATTTCCGCCTCAAGTAGATCGGAGAGTCCATCGTTATCGCTATCGACATCTTGGAAGTCACGGATAAGATCCCCATCGGTATCAACAGGAACAACCGCTTCTCCATCACTATTACTATCATCTCCATCATAAGCATCATCCAGTCCATCACCATCACTATCAACACCACTAGGTGCTACATATCCCGCACTAGTTTGTGCTTCGATATTATCAGGGATACCATCATTATCGCTATCGATATCAAACTGATCAATAATTCCATCAGCATCACTATCAATTGGTGTCACTGTAGCTGGTGAAGTTGCATCACTGTCATCAGCATCTGCACTATCCATAAGTCCATCATTATCTACATCGGTAGTATTGTCTAAAATACCGTTATTATCGGTATCAACCGTATCAACATCCTGCCCACTCTCTCTTAAGTCGGTAATACCATCATTATCGCTATCGATATCAAACTGATTGATAATTCCATCACCGTCGGTATCATTCAAGGCACATAGCTTTAATTTCACTACCGAACTTAAAGCATTATCATACGTTGTAGATAATTTAGTTTGATATGCTATATCATTTGATAGCCATATTAGAGTTTCACTATTGGTAATATTATCAGAAGTAGTATTTTCCACATAATACTCAATACCATTTTGCCCAGAAATTATTCCCGTATCTAAATTGCTGGTAAATGTATATTCCGTATGATCTAAGGCAAAAATTTGATCTTTTTTCCCGGCAAATGTAACTTGTCCGTGACGTAATTCAAATTTTACAGGATTTGTTCCGGTTACTTCAAAAACAGTTTGATGACTATCGGAGACAACAAATTTTCCTTCACTGTTGGTATTTGCTTTTAGAGCTTTTACCAAAACACTTCCTGCCGGCAAGTCAAATTTATCACTAACATCAACCGGAGATGCCATATCTAAATCCACTGAATCATTCGAAATTCCCAAATCATCCGGAGTTATTAAATTATAAGCAGAACAAACTCCTTCTTCAGCATCAACAATACCATCATTGTCATCATCGAGGTCTTTGTTATCTGGAATACCATCTCCGTCATGATCGGGCAGGATCGTGATGTTGATCATTGCCGTATCCTGAGCCCCTCCGTCATCTTCCAAGGTATAGGTAATGGGAGGTAATACACCGGAAAAACCGTCTTCGGGCTCGAAGCGAAGAGTTCCGTCACTTCCCAGCGTAATGATGCCCCAAGGGTTGCCCTCTGAATCATAGATCGTTGTTGCCGTATCGAGAGGCAGTGTATCAGGAGTGCCATCAGCATCTAGATCCATCATTGCTGAAACGATACTAACAGACGAGTCGCTGTCGTTGTCTTCTCCAAATCCGTTATCTCCGCTAATGACATTACCGGTGATCTCACCGCCACCGACTACACCGGTAAAGGTGTCATCTTGCGCCACAGGATAGAGATTGACTTGTGCCCACCCAAAATCATCTTCACTGCTATCACCATTATTTGGCTCAGAGTCTGGATCGAACTGATCTAATGTTGTGACTTCTGCGGTATTGTTATACTCACCACTCTCATTTATAACGGCTTGAAAACTTAACGTAACGTTTTGATCGTTATCCAAAGGATTTATATTCCATCGTAGGGTTGGTGCATCACCATCATCGGTGGTAATGGTTGCCCCTGTGGAGTTATTGTTCTCATCAATGGAGCCCGCAACATACGTATAACCATTGGGCAGGATATCGGTAACATTAACATCCGTTGCAGAGTTTGGACCATCATTTTTAAGTGTTAGCGTAAAGGTTACCGTATCCCCAACATTAGCACTTGCGGGAGAGACCTCTTTGGTTAATGAGATATCCGCAATAAAGGGAGATGGTGCATCCGGACAGGAAGCACCGTCATTTGAAGTTGTTGTTGCACTCTCTGCTACCTTTACTGCTTTTGGTGCAGATGAGAGATAATCATCTACACGGTAGATCCCTCCATTATTATCACTTACATAAATATTTCCTTGATTATCGGTATACGCCGCACCAAAATCGGAGTTAGGCAGTCCCTCAACTTCGACTCTTGTCACAGTAGCATCATTCAGGTTCCATCGGAAAATATATCCATATTCTTCCGAACCTGCTTTTGCTCCCCAAAAAGAGTTGCTATCACGTTCATATACGACATCTGAAACATTCACATAGGCTGTTCCAGAATTATTTGTAAAGTCTATCTGCTCATAGGTATTGGTATCTACATCGATTTTGGCAAAGTTAACTCCTAGTCGTACCCAGAGGTTTCCATCACGATCCATATCTCCAGAATAGAGATTACCACTTAGATTTTCTTCATCACTATTAACAGGTATTCCCATGTCATAAGCAACACCCGTACTATCTATTTTCAATAGATGGTTTTCCCAACTACTACCATAGGAACCAAGTCCATAAATAATATTTTCACGAATATCCCACCCCGTCGAGTTATATTTATCATTGGAAGTCCCAATAAGCATATACTCTCCATTCGTAATATTAAGCTCCTTAAAATCCTCATCAATAACCTGATAGAAGTCAGCATTACACTCAAAACCCTCAGCGAGGCTGGGCGAAACAATTACCATCATAGTTGCAAAAAGACTCAAAAGCCTTTTTAGAATTGTTCTATTCATATATCATTACCTTATCTATTATCTTAGAAAGTGAATAAATCTGGTTGATTCTCACTTTTATCCAATAAGATAGTAGCAAATCTAAAATTTAGATAATTTTAATTTTATATTAAATATTAAAATTAAGATTTAAACTTAAATTATTATAAATATTTCTTGTGAAAAAAAAGATATTTTTCTACAAAAGATGGCAATCAATCATAACTTTAAACATTGTAAAGGGAAAAATAAAAGGGAAAAAATCTATTTTGAAGGGATGAAAAAGCCTCGATAAAGAGGACTTTTTCTGAATAGATAGAGCGACTATCTTTTTGAGAACTGTGGAGAACGTCTCGCTTTTTTCTTACCAGGTTTCTTACGCTCAACCACTCTAGAGTCACGTGTAAGTAGACCCATGGGCTTAAGAATGGCTCGAAATGAAGCCTCATACTCAACGAGTGCTTTGGTAATACCATGCTTTACCGCGTCCGCTTGTGCCGAATAGCCACCACCAAGAGTTGTCGCTTTGATATTAACCGCTTCAAGTTGTTTGGTTGCTTCAAGAGGAAGTCGTACTTTCATCTTGAGGGTCTCATGTCCACCCAACCACTCATCCAAGGTTTTACCATTGATAAAGATCTCACCGTTTCCTGGAGTTAACCATACTTTAGCGACTGCTGATTTTCTTTTTCCTGTTGCATAAATAGTGTTCGCCATTCTTATGCTCCTTTGTTAATTTGTGCTGTGTGTGGATGCTCAGGTCCTGCATACACTTTAAGTTTTTTAAGCATTGCGCGCCCAAGTGTTGTCTTTGGAAGCATTCCTCTAACGGCTAACTTATAGAGCTTTTCTGTATTGGAGGCTAACATCTCATCCAATTTTTTACTCTTAGTAGAACCAAAATATCCAGAGTGTGTAAAGTACTCTTTGGTGTTCATTTTGTTTCCGGAGAAGACTGCTTTTTCAGCGTTGATAATCACCACATAATCACCACAATCAACATTGGGAGTGAATGAAGGCTTATGTTTACCTCGTAAGTAAGTAGCAACGTCGGTTAAGATACGACCAAATGTTTTTCCCTCAGCGTCAATAAGAATCCAATCTCTTTGCACTTCATGAGGTTTCATTACAGATGTCAATTTCATGTAATTTTCCTTGAAATAGTATAAGCCTGTTGGCTTTTGGTGGGCGAAGTATACAGTCTTAATCTTATAATTTGTTTAAATTAAGCTAAATTTAAGTTTAAATACTATTTTATTTTAACATCACTCAACACCACTCCCGATTCAAGGAGATAAACCACTAACCCTTGGGCGGGCTTTTTTAAAATTGATTCAATCGCCTTAACGTAACCTCGTACCTGCTGTTGATGCTTAAAGGAGAACTTCTGTGAACTCTTATAGTCAATCACCAACGCGCGATCCTCATACTCCACAAGTAGATCAATCTGCAACAACCCCCCCTCAAAACTCAAAGACTGCTCCGGATGCAATACCCCTCCCTCCAAATATTGCTTAAAGGGTTCATCCCCCAAAAGATAAAGGATTCGTGCCTCAATTGCATCAAGCTGTTCCTTGGTTAACTCCGTACCGTACCGATTTGCCGTTGCACGACATGCCCCCTCTAAGGAGTGACGATCAAAGGTGGGCATCATCTCCAACGTGTAGTGCAGTGCACGTCCAAAAAGCATCGCATCCTCATCTGTTTCCCCCTCCTCTTCACGGTTGGGGAGCTCTTGAACACCATAATAAGAGAGGTTCAACCGTTTAGGCTCACACGATACATGCTCCTCCTCACGTGTAGCACCTTGTGGTGGATTCCCCACCACCAAAGGTTGTATCCCTAAAGGATCAAAGATTGATGCCTTAGGTTTACGCACAACAATCAAACTTCCAATGGCACGGGTCAACGCCACATAGAGCACGTTCATACGATCCTTGGCTTGGAGCCTCTTTTGCCGTTCGAGCAAGTCCGCATACGAGGGATCCACCTGTTCACGCCCACGCATCTTGTAGACAATCTTCTTGACGTGCAAATTCTCATCATAATCGTAGAGTAAAACCGAGCGATCAGGTGCCACACCTCTGAGACGATCAAGCACAATCACATGCTCAAACTCCAACCCCTTGGAGCCATGAATGGTCATGATCATTGCCCCCTCCTTAGCGCTTGAAGCGACCTCAATAGAAGAGAGTTCAAACTCCTCCAAAAACGTTGCAATATCGGAAAAATCCGTAGCAAATTCCAAGAGTTTAAGCAGGTTGAGATCCTCTTCAAAATAGCCAAACTGCCCAATTAAACGGTGCAGTACCTCTAGGGGCTCCATAAAGGGGTGAAACCATGTTAGATTGACCGCCTCACGCTCCTGCCCCACCCGCTCCAAAAGAGCTTGGGCATCCAACGCAAGCCCCTCAAAAAGATACCGAACCATTCGTACGAGCGAAGCAACTTTGGCAGTATGCTTTAGGGAGCTTGCGGTCTTTAGACGGGTGGTAATCCCTTTAAGATAACACGCCTCTTGAAGCATTGCACCATCTTTATTGGTCGAAACAAGCAGTGCAATATCACTCAATGCAACCCCTTGTGCTAGAAGCCACTCAAGCTTCTCAATGGCCATCTCAATGGGTGCTTCTGCTTCGACGACCTCCACATACCCCTCCTTGGCTCCACGATGATACTGAGCCGGATAAAACCCCTCCATGTGCGGTTGAAACCAATGGTTTACCTGCGCAACAATCGCCTTGGCACTGCGGTAGTTGGTCTCCATTTTGGCAATCTCAATGCCATAGTATTGCGCCACCGCATCAAAAAGCTCCTCAACCCCCCCACGGAAACGATAGAGCGACTGTTTGGTATCGCCCACGTAAAAAAAGCTCTTGAACTCCTGCTGTCCTACCCCTGCAAAGATCTCATCAATCAAGGGTTTGAGCAGTAAGAACTGTAACGTCGAGGTATCTTGAAACTCATCAAGCAGAATGTGACGAAAACGGCTATCGATCTTGAAGTAGAGAAACTCCTTGTTAATGCTCTCATGAAGCAGACGATAGGTAAAGTAGGTCAAATCATCAAAGCTCAAGACCCCCAACTGCTTGGCGGTACGAATATTAGCATTTTTATAATAGGCAAAGATCTGAAAAAGATGATAAAGTACCACCTGCTCTTTGGCTTTTGCCCACTCGCCTAAAAGGGCTTTGATCTCCAAGAAGTACTCATCAATTACCGGAGTACGCTCCACGTATTTTTTGTAGTTACGATGATCCAAAAGGGTCGCTTTCTCAAACACCCCTTTTTTAAAGAGCTCCTTAATCTCCATCGGTTCAAAATTACGTAACGCACTCGTAGAGACCCCCTCCTGTTGCAACAGCACATAGAGGGCTTCTCGTTTTTGATTGATCTCCTGCTCAAGATGCTTTAGTGACGTGGGTGGATACTCCCTTTGAGGCAGAAGGGGGTCGATCCTGTAAAAATTTTGCATCAACTCAAAAATTTTGACAAAACGTTTATCCTCAATGCTTATGGCTAACTTTACCAATTCAGATAACAACGAGTTTGCCTGAATCTCCTCCAAAAAAATCTCCTCTTTGTGCTCACTCTCGATCTCTTTGGTCACAAAATCAGGCTCTAGATCAATGTAGAGTGAAGCAGAACGTAAAACCGAGGTAAAAAAACTGTCCAGCGTCACAATAAAGTTTGAGGTGGCTAAAAAACGCTCTAAAACAGCCGGCTGTTCCGCTAAAATCTCTTGCTGGGAGCGTCCTGTCTGTAGAGCAATCTCCTCTAAAAAAATAGGATTAGATTCAAGGTGAATGAGCGAGTGCAGTACCCGCTGTTTCATCTCTGAAGCAGCTTTATTGGTAAAGGTCGCCGCCAAAATAGTACTTGCCTCCTCCCCCAAAAAGAGCAACGAAAGATAACGTACACTCAACGCAAAGGTCTTTCCACTTCCTGCACTTGCCAAATAGGCTAAATGGGGTTTAAATCTACCCTGCACCCTGCCTCCCTTGATTGATTTTTCTCCGGATTATAGATTTATTTCTCTTTTATAAAGATAAAGCACACATTTTAAAACATAAAATAGACTCTTCTACTCCATTCACGCCCACTTTAGAATAAATATCTCAAAGAATAGGAGAATTTTAGCACACCTTGAGACCTTGTTAATAAAAGGTTAACCTCTTTTCTATAAAGTACAACTATCAATTTAATAATATTTTAATAAAAGGAATATCAACCATGCCATACCTCTCTTTTTTAATACTGCTTTCTCTTCTGAGTTTTGGTGCCATTATTGAACCTTATAAATCTACTTTTGAGAATATCCCTTCGTCACAAACACTTGATAATGAGTATCAAGCCTTGGTCTCCGCTACCATGGGAAGCGTTGAACCCATAGAGATCCTCCAAGAGGATAATGAAATATCCAATCAAGAGATAAGCATAGATCCCCTTATTAGCTATCAAGAGTTAAACCAGAGTCAACCCAATACGCTCCTCAAAGAGCATCTCACACGCACCAGCCAAGAGATTATTCAACCCTCTGTCCCTTACGTGCATGAGATCCAATACAGCGATTTTGAATCCGCCAAAAAATTAGCCATTCAAGAGCATAAATATCTTCTTATCAAAGTGGAAGCAAGCAACTGTCAACCCTGTAACCGGCTCAATCAACTCCTTCAAAGCAATAATCACATCAAACAGATGGTAAACCAACACGTTCAAGCGGTTAAGATTGATGCCCTTCACACGCAAGTACCCATGGGGCTTAGTACCATTGGAACCCCCACGGTCTTTTTGATTCAGCCGGAAGAGGGACGTGTTGTTATGAAACTTGAAGGGAATGAAGCCATTGAGGATCTTGAAGCATCCCTTTCTAGCTTTGTGGATGAGGGCTACACCGAAGGTATTGCGCTTCGCTAACCCCCTTAGAGATACTCTCCCCGTTCACAAAGCAGTCGATAGTCACAATCTTGACATCGACTGACCTCTTCACATCGTGTTGCAATTACCTCCTTGGTACGTAAAAGCATACGAATCACCTCATCAAGCCGTTGCGATTTTGCCTCAAGGGCACGTACAGGAACCACCTCTCCCCCATTTAAAATCTCCACAAAACCCAGCTCAAGATTCTTGAAATGAGGTTGAAGCAGACGCGCATAGATACTCATCTGAAAATCTGTCATGGTGTCAAGATTTTGCGTTCGATTTGCCCCACTCAGGCTACCACTTTTGTAGTCCAAGACCAACGTTTGTGTATTGTTTTGATCAAGACGATCCACAATCCCCTTAAAACGAATGCCCTCAATCTCTCCAAGGATATGACGCTCACGCTCTACCACCCGCCATCCTCTTTTGAAATGGGCAAGTTGGGCATGAATAAAACGTTCCAATTTCGCACGCCAAAGCAGTTTTAGGTAGGTCGTTTTGGGGCGTTGATCCACCAATAGCTCATCCATCAATCGATCCAAGCGTGCTTTCATAACACCGTACGCATCAAAACGCTCATGCCCCTTAAAGAGTTGATCCAACAGAGTATGCAAAAAACGGCCCTCTTGTAGTCTCTCTGAAGAGGGAGCATGAAGCTGTTGAACATACTGATAGTAATATTTTCGCTTACAGCTAAGAAAGATATTCAACCGTGTAGCAGACCACGTGATCGTTTGCGCATCAAAATCATGAAGAACTGGATCGGGCATCGATCTCATCCGATGGGTTTGCCCATAGAGCAGTCGCATGTCCGGTTCCCATGGCTCCCCAAGCCCCAACCCCAACTCATAGAGATACCCCGCGGGCATACGATTATTGCTTAGAGCATAGATAATCGTAGCACGCTCTGCCTGCTCTAAAATTCGTTTATAGAGCTGTTTTTGTAACGCTTCTCGATCATTTTTGGTTGGTAAATTGGCAAATTGACGCAAAGAAGAGTTCAAAAAAGCATCTTTGGCAGGAATGGCAGGGACCACCCCATCATTAAAATCCACTACTACCACTCCTCGATAGCTTACCCCACGGGTCTCTAGTGCCCCCATCACGGTCACCTTTCCCCCCCGAACATCATCAAGGGTAAGGCTTCGAAGCTCTTTTAACCACAAAAAGAGCCACGTAGAAAGTCGCAAACGCTCACTGGCAAAAACCCGAAGAAAGGATGCCTGAGACTCCTCCACAATGCTTCGATCAAGGTCCAATCCAAAAGGCTCCATCAAGCTAAAAAACTCTTCAACCTTGACCATCTGTTTCGCAGAGAGTTCCCCAAGATACTCCCGCTCAACACCATAGTGATCCAAGAGCACCATGGACTCTCGAGTGAAATGTTGCCAATAGTGATAGATTGCATCCAGTCGCTTATAGGTTCGTCCCTTGGCATACTCAAAGCCCATGGCGAAGTTAAGATTGTTCAAGTGATCGTAGAGCTTAAGCGTCTCTTTAAAAGACTCATCAGGCAGAATCACCACAATCTGATCGGGATCAATCCCCTCATCCACCATCGATTGAACTGCCTCAAAGAGCAGAGGAATCTGTTGCAGTCGCTCCTCAACCTGCCAGACGGTTGCAGAGATCTTCTCATTTACGGGTTGAGAAGAGAGAATACGTTTGGTATGCAGGTCAAACACCACCGACCTATCCATGGGTAACCCAATCCCCATCTCCAAAAATCGTTCTTGTACCTTATGATTAAATTTGCTTGTCTGCATGTGCACCACAAAAGGCTTTTGTTGTGCAATCTGTGCCAATAGTGCCAATTCAAAACGGCTCATGTACCCTTCCAAATGGAGCTCAAACCGATCATAACGATCCGCAAAGGCTTGATTGAGCTCATAAACTTCTGGCAAAAAAACCCGATCGGTCAATCCACGTGCTTCTAAGATCTCCCGATAACTTTGCAAAAGCTGTTGCAAAATATCAATGTGCTCTCCAAACTCTGCGTAAGCATCCCCCATTACCAGATCATCAAACCCCACCATCTCATGACTAAGCTCTTCAAAAAACTTAAAGATGGCATCACTCTTGGTAAAAAAACGGACCAACTCTCGATTAATTTTCAGTTGCTCAAAGCCTTCAAAATTGGCTGCTTCCTGAAGCAACAGACGACGTTGTAGTGGATCAACCATCCGTAACTCACCAAGAAGCATGGCACGCCGTTCAAACTCATCGATACGCATTAATGTAGGTAACAATTGATTGTGCTTCTGATACAAAGAACGAACATGGCGAATGGATCGGGCGGTCGGGTAAATGTGTAAGGTTTTCATACCCCGAAGTATAGCAGTTTTGGATTTTTTTAAGACTTAATAGACCACCTCTTGCACAAGAGGTGGCAACAACGATTACTCAGCATCCACCAAGAGGAGGGGCTCTTTATTCAAACTCTCCTTAAAATAGATACGCTCATTTTTCTTCGTTGACTCCGCAACAAAAGAGTAGGTTGTGTTTTCGGTGACGATGTTTGTTAGATTAATATCCACATACTCACCTCTTTTATTGGTCAATGCGATGGTGGCTAGCTTCTCTATATCGGTAGGTCTGTTCTCCCAATTAAGAGTCTCTTCATCCCATTCATTATCTTTTAATAGATATACATTTAATGAGGTATTCACACCATTCACATAGAGCTGTAAGTTGGCATTTCGAATCTCTTTATTGGTCGCCACATCAAATTTAAAATAGGCTAACGTTCCACGATTTAAACGAACTCTTCGTAACGTCTCATAACTCTTATCCCCAAAGTTTGTCTCCGGTTTAGCTTTGTCACAGAGTGTATCATCGATTGCATTAAAGGTAATTTGCTCATACCGTTGAACATCGATCTTTAGCTCTTTGGTCTCTTGGTCTCCCTTCGCTCCAACCACAGCCACAACAAAACTGTTCTCTCCCACATCATCCACGGTTGGTGTACCTTTGATGGTACCATCGGGTAGTACCTGCAACCAATCTGGTCCGGATACCTTTGTAAAGGTTATATGGTCTTCTTTATCGGATAGTGCCTCATAAAAGAGAGTAGAGTTAAACTCTCCCCCCACAAAAGCACCCTCTCTGGTAATAACCTCATCTCGCTTTAAAAATGCCGGTGGAAAATATTTTGGCGTGAGATCTCCACCAAACGAGTAACTCCCAAGTGTGTCACGAATGTCCGCTACACGCCAATCGTATATCGTCGTCTCATTCCACGTAGGGTTCTCTATCCCAAAGTGCCACAACCACCATGATTGCTGAAAGCCATTAGGGACTCGATCCCGTTTCATTGTCTCAGGATTGTATGCCAATGTCTGAATGGAAGTTAAATACCAATTTAAGTACTCTACCATCTCTTCAGTGGTAGGAGGCACACCACCTAGACTTTTATCCACAACATCTTGGTCAGTTTTTATTCCCATTAAACTCACCCAAACAGGTAATTGAGTGACATTATGATAGGTTACGATATTCCCCCAAGATTTATAGGCGGCATCACTAATTAACTTCTTTTTGATGGTCTCGTTGTTCTCTCGAAGTGCTTGAATATAGCTGATTCGAGTATTCGCACCACCACCGGTTGAGATTAACCAATAATACTCTTGGGTTCGATGATTTGGGTAGGGATCAATCTCACTTCCCCATCTCCATGGAGTGATGGCACCAATATTATTACGGCCTACCCCTCTTGGTTTATAGATAAAGACCCTTTTAGGATTGGTTACCCTAAAGACTTTAGCAATTTCAGCATTTAAGTTATTATAGGCGGGTTCTCTTACATAATTATCGACATCTCGCCGGTGATGGTTAAACTCTGGATATCGTGATTCATTATTGTCTACCCGCTCTCTGAACTTTCTCTCTATGTCCACACGATCAAATCCATGATACTCAATAAAGTTTTCAAACGCAAGCAGGTAGCTTGTGTCCTTAAAATACTCTGCTATCTGTCGCCACCAATCAATAACATGATTAAAAGAGTCCTCCCAATCCGCATTAAAGTTGGTGTAGTTATACCCGTACGAACCGGTGGAGATAACTACGGGCATCCCCTCATCAATAAAGAGCTGACAAGCATCTTTGAGTACTTTTAATCGGCTTTCGTCCAGTTTATACCCCGTTGTATCATTAAGGTCCCGAAACTCTGTTGGAGCAATATGAAACCTACCCGCACGGAATCCCTGTTTTTTCCACTCTTGAACCAACTCTTTAGAGTAACTGTATGGTCCACTAGGAATAGAGATTTTTTTAGTAAATCCAACTCCTGCATTTTCCATCCACTCATAAGAGGTCATTGGCTCATCTGGAGGATTACCAGCTTCAAAATCAGCATCATCAGGAAAAGTATAACTAAAATATGGATGAACCCAAGGATTCTCAGGATGTTTTGCGTTGTAAACCTCGATTGCCCTATCGTACCATTTATCTTTATACGTTTGTGTGAGATGCTCTATCTGCTCTTTGGTTAAATCAGCAGCACTCAAATATGCACTATTAAGAAAAAAAAGTGTACTCATACTAATGAGCGTTTTAAACACTCGACCGTTTCTCATTAAAACCCCTTTAAAGATGTTCTCTATATACTCTCGTTCTTTTTTAATAAAAAAGATTAATTTGGAACTTAAATATATATTAAGAAATAATAACATTTTGTAGATAAAAAAAACAAGAGGAAAGTACCAAATAGCTCTTTTATATCAAAACGCTGATACTTTCACTCCATCAAAAAAGAAGCAGGAATCATGAACAATATTGATACTTTTGTCGCTTCGCAATAGCCGATTTTATGGGATTTAATATTTTTTAACAGCTCAAATTTAATCCCTCATGAGATTCAACATTTTTTAGAGGTTCATGCTTTTTTTTTAAATTTTTTTTAAACTTTTTTTATAATTTTACTATTAATATTTATTTTATATGCTATAATTATCTCAACAGAATATATCTTTAAGCCATAACCTCCTATTTGATATAGAAAAGAATTGAATATGTATATTCTGTTGAGATGTTCTAGCCATAGAATTGAATATTTTTTTAGACCACTCCCTCCTTTGACCAAAAATCAAAGCCAGAACATCTCATCCTCTTTCAACAGCAAAATCAAAGCATTCTCTGGGTAAATTTAACCACTTACAATAACGAGGACAACAGAGAAAATGATCGACATACTCATCATAGGTTCCGGTGGTGCAGGACTCGCCACCGCACTCCATGCCCATCAACACGGTGCCACCGTACGTGTCATGGGCAAAAGCTACCCGACTACGTCCCAAACCGCCATGGCACAAGGGGGCATCAACGCAGCATTGGGTAACATTACACCCGATAGCATCGATGCCCACATTCACGATACCCTTCAATCGGCTCATGGACTGTGCAATCCCACGATGGTAGAGAAACTCTGTCATCTTGCCCCCCAAACCATTCAATGGCTTGATCAATTGGGGGTTCCTTTTGATCGTACCCCCGAGGGCAAGGTTGCCCAACGTCAACTCGGAGGTGCCTCAAGCAAACGAGCCTGTTATGCCCAAGATTACACGGGACTTAAAATCCTACATACCCTGTATGATAACTGCCTTAAAGCCAAAATTTCTCTCTCTTCTGAACAGATGTTACTTAATCTCATCGTTCATGAAAAAAAAGTCTTAGGTGCAACCTTTTTAGACATTGCAACCGGAGAGGTTCACGCGGTGCATGCCAAAAAAACCATTCTCGCCACCGGAGGATATGGGGCACTCTACCGCAACTTTACCACCAATGCCCAAGGGGCAACGGGTGATGGCATTGCTGCGGTTTTACGTGCGGGAGGACGCATTAGCGATATGGAGTTTGTCCAGTTTCACCCCACTGCCCTCAAAAGCTCTGCCATTCTTATTAGTGAAAGCGCGCGCGGTGAAGGTGGCTACTTAGTAAACAGCAATGGAGAACGATTCGTGGATGAGCTTCTCCCACGGGATGTGGTTGCCCGTGCCATTTTTGAACAGATTGAGGCGGGGAAATCGGTCTTTTTAGACCTGCGTCACCTTGGAGCAGAGAAACTGCTTCATCTCATGCCCCAAGAGATCCATCTTGCTCGACTGCATGAGAAGGTTGACCCCGTGAGCGAACTCATCCCCATCAAGCCCGTCGCCCACTACACCATGGGGGGCATCGATGTCAATGAACGTTTAGAGGTTACAGGTCTGGATAACTGCTATGCTGTTGGAGAGTGCTCTAATGCCAAAATTCATGGTGCCAATCGACTGGGAGGAAATTCACTGCTTGAGATTATTACTTTAGGTAGAGAAGTTGCTGATCAAGCCATTCAAGACCTTCAACAGAGCACCACTCAAGAACCACTCCTAGAAGATCACCCACAACATCAAAAGGATCAAAGCTACATTGAGGGACTCTTTGAGCCCTACCCGTGGAGCCAAAACTTCTACACCCTCCAAGAGCAATTGGGCAAAGGATTCTATCAGTATGCGGGTATCCTTCGAGACAACACCCAGCTTAATAACTTTCTGAATGAATTGCGTGTGGTTCGATCCCAACTTGATGAGATGGGCATCGCCGATAAAACCCGTACCAACAACACCAACCTCGTAGAGTTCCTCGCCTTTCAAAACCTTCTAGAGATTGGGGAGGTGCTCCTTGATGCGGCTCTTGTGCGAGATGAGAGCCGTGGAGCCCATCACAAGCCCGCCTTTCCTCACGAGGATGATGCCCTCTTTCGTGCCCACTCCTGCTACTGGATGGAAGAGGGTGTTCTACAAAGTCAACTCATCAAAGAGGTATCCTAATGCAACTTCACATCAACCGTCATAGCACCATAGAAACCTTTTCCCTTCCGTTTCAAAGCACCACGCTTTTGCAAGCACTCTATGCAATCAAAGCCAACCAAGACCCCTCCCTCACGTTTGATTCCAATTGTCGATCAGGCATCTGTGGTGCCTGTGCGGTGCGGGTCAATGGCAAGGAGGTACTCGCCTGTGGCCATGAGGTCCAGTCAGATGATCTAATCGAACCCCTCAATCATCATGAGGTAGTACGAGATCTCAAGGTTAATCGCCACCCTGCGCATCAACAGCTCACTACCGCCACCGCATGGTTGCATGCCCCCCGTGAAGCGATCATCACTCCCCAAGAGGTTTCCCTCACCCAACAACAGAGTGACTGCATTCTCTGTAACTCCTGCTACTCCTCCTGCCCCGTGCTGGCTGTCAATCCTAATTTTATAGGTCCCTTTGCTCTCTCTCGCGCCTACCGCTACAGTGCGGACCCACGCGAGGGAAATCAACCAGAGATTATTGCACAACTTCAAAGCAATGGTATCTGGGACTGTACCCTTTGCGGAGAGTGTACGGCCGTTTGCCCTCAAGGGATCGACCCAAAAATGGACATTACGCTACTGCGAAGCACCGCCACTCAACTGGGCTACAGCGATCCCAACTTCCAAACCATGGATTTTGGTTTTGGTGGGTTTTAAGACAGCGAATAAGGAAAATTCATACATGAAGGAATGTATCGTTGTAATTGATCCTCTTGAGTCCCAATCTCAAACGTTCTACCCCGTTGTCTCCACGCTCTTTAGAGACCATGCACACCATCTAAAGTGCTCACTGGTCGTGCAACACTCCTCTAAAGAGATTCGAACGGTTGATCGAGCCATCATCACCGTACGTACCCTCTACTCTGAGGCAGCAGCCCTAGCGTTTTGGAAAAAAATCATGGATGCTCCTCATAGCTCAATAGAATGGGAGTCTCTCCTCTCCCCCCATCAAGAACCTCAAGCGTTTTTAGAGCTCTACGCTAGCCCTCGTATCGAACTTTTAGTCACACATGATCGTGCCAAAGCACGCTCCATGGGAGCCAACATTACCCCTTCGGTGGTCAAGATTGATCAGGCAGGACACATGATCTGCCTCAAGGGGCAACAGCCCCTTGAAGTGATCCTAGCCCCTTAGTAGTTCTCATCCTCAATGTCCAACGCATCAAACTCATCCGTTTCAGTCAAAATTGAAGAGAGGGGATCCCCACTCTCATCAAGATTCAAGTAGCGTTTAGCATCATTGAGGCGATAGTAGTAACGCAAGGTATTAAGCTTCTTCCCATGCGACCAACTTGAGACCAAGAGATAGGTCGGATGGTTCTCTTCAAGCTTGGAGAACGCACCATCTTCACTAAAGGTATCGGCAAACATGTAGAGCCGATGGTTATCCACAAGGTAATTGGCATCCCGCAACTGCATCTCTCCAATAATGGGTTGATACTTTACCCGATGGTTCTCAAACGTCACCTTGACCAAGAGGGTTGGCGTGTTCTCATTGGACTTATACGCCAAAAAGAAGTGCTTACCACTTAACATCCGCTTGGTAAAGTGAGGACCTTGAGTAGACGATTCTACCGGAGGAGGGGTGGTGGATCGTTTAGGAGGAATCTTTACCGGTGCTTGCGGAGCAACAATGGGGGTATTCACCACCCTTTTAGGAGGAGCGGGAGATGGGGATGGAGGTGGTGGTGGGGAAGCGGGTGGATGATAGGTTTGAGCGGGAGGAACGTAATGGGCATACTCCTCCTCTTGATAGCCATCATCCACCACAATCTCTTCGGTCACAATCTCCTCTGCCAAGGGATAGCTCTCTGCTTCAACAAGCGGTGCCTCAACAGGGGTAGCCGGAGGAGGAGGTGGTGGTGGTGGCGGGGGAGGAGGAGGTGGTGGTGGCGGAACACGATAACTCTTGACGACCGGAGCGTGTAGAATACGTGCGGTTTTATCCACGTAAGCATCAGGGAAATAGCGTTTAAACTCCGGTAGCTTTCGTTCCAACGAGCTACGACGAGGGGTATTGTATGCGTAGGGGATAAACCACCCCCGTGATCGCACAATCACCACGTGCGAACGGAGATCACGAGGCAGTCGATGAATGGAGTTCTGTAGGACGGGTAACTGTTTGAAACTACCCAGACGAATAAAATAGCGTTGAGCTTCTGCCCAAGAACCACTCAAAAATAGCGACATGAGTAGAAGAATTCGGATCATCATGATAGACCTTTTTTAGCAAAAGTATACCATATCCTACGTCGACTAATCGTGAAATTTCGGGATTTGACGTAGGATTGATGCAAAAAAGCAGGTAGACTCAACAACCTAAGACACCTGCTGTTGAAATCAGTTTCGGGGATCGACCAAATAGCCCGCAACCGCACTCGCCGCTGCCACGGCGGAGTTGGCAAGGTAGATCTCGGAGCTTCTCGCCCCCATTCGACCCACAAAGTTTCGGTTGGTCGTTGCCACGCATCGCTCACCATCACCCAAGATCCCCATGTAACCACCCAGACAGGCACCACATGTGGGGTTAGAGACCACCGCACCCGCTTCGATAAGGATCTCCATAAGCCCCTCTCTTTGAGCCTGAAGCAAAATCTTCTGTGTCCCAGGGGTAACGATCATGCGGGTATGTTTGGCGACCCGTTTGCCCTTCATAATCTCTGCAGCCACACGCAGATCTTCAATGCGTCCATTGGTACAGCTTCCGATCATCACCTGATCAATCTTGAGCTTATCGGCGGCTGCCTCTTCCATGCTTTTCCCGTTACTGGGCAAGAAAGGATAGGCGATCACCGGCGAGAGGGTATCAAGATCAATCACAATATGCTCGCAGTAGGTTGCATCCTCATCGGAGTAGTGAATTTTTGGCTCTGCTCGTAATCCACCATTTGCCTTGGCACGTTCATCCAGATAGGCTTGGGTCACCTCAT
>Ga0256843_1001587_pt1 | contig 17673 bp, 12 predicted proteins | sample AlvinellametaG_FD_191572 | JGI IMG/M metagenome (GOLD analysis project Ga0256843, IMG submission 191572) | Pompeii worm associated microbial communities from hydrothermal vent at the East Pacific Rise, Pacific Ocean - Alvinella | ecosystem: Host-associated > Annelida > Integument > Unclassified ... | reverse complement strand
TCCTACAATGTAGAGACCACCAAGTGATCTTACTTCATCGTCTATTTTAATATCAACTCCACGACCAGCCATATTCGTTGCAATTGTAACAGCACCTTTTGCTCCCGCAGATTTAATAATTTCACCCTCTTGTTCATGGTTCTTAGCATTAAGTACCGTATGTGCTATTTTCTCTTTTTTAAGTATAAGGTGGAGTGCTTCAGACTTTTCAATACTAGCAGTACCAATAAGAACTGGTTGCCCTGTCTGACTCAATTTTTTAATAGTGTTAATAACAGCAGCAAATTTCTCTTGTTCTGTTTTATAAATAAGGTCATTAAGATCTTTTCTTGCAATAGGGATATTTGTAGGAATAGAGACAACATCTAAATTATATATCTGTGCGAACTCTGTTGCTTCTGTCTCTGCAGTACCTGTCATACCTGCTAACTTGTCATACATTCTAAAATAGTTTTGGAATGTAATATCTGCTAAAGTCTGTGTCTCTTCTTTAATTTCAACACCCTCTTTTGCTTCAAGTGCCTGATGAAGCCCCTCTGAAAAACGGCGTCCTTCACTAATACGACCCGTAAACTCATCGACAATCATCACTTCACCATCACGAACAACATAATCTACATCTATTTCAAAAAGGTAGTTTGCTTTAAGTGCTTGGTCTAGTACATGAGATAAAGAAGCATTTTCTGCACTGTAAAGGTTTTCTACTTCAAACAGCTCTTCAGCTTTTGTAATACCCTCTTCTGTAAGAAGAACAACTTTATCTTTTTCATCTACAGTAAAATGTTCATCTTTTACAAGCTCTTGAGCAACTCTATTTGCTCTCATATAATCTTGCATATTTCTATTTGTCGGACCAGAGATAATTAAAGGTGTTCTCGCTTCATCAATTAGAATTGAATCGACTTCATCGACAATTACAAAGTTGTGTTCACGTTGTGCCATATGGTCACGAGAGTAACTCATATTGTCACGTAGGTAGTCAAAACCAAACTCATTATTTGTTCCATAAGTAATGTCCGCATCATACGCTGCTTTTTTCTCTGCAGGATCACTCATAGTCTCTAGAATTGTACCAACACTAAACCCTAAAAAGTTATAAAGTGGTGCCATTTCAGATGCATCACGAGATGCAAGGTAATCATTTACGGTTACAAGGTGTACACCTTTACCCGTCATAGCATTGAGTGTTATAGCTAAAGTAGCGACTAAGGTTTTCCCCTCACCTGTCTTCATTTCAGCTATACGCCCTTCGTGAAGAGTCATACCACCTATGAGTTGTACATCGAAGTGTCTCATTCCTAAAACACGTTTTGATGCTTCTCTAGTAATAGCAAAAGAGTCAAACAAAACATCGTCTAAACTCTTACTACCATCTAAAACACTCTCTTTTAAAGCTAAGAAAGCCCCTTGTAACTCTTCATCACTCATAGGCTCATATTTTGCCTCAAGTGAATTTATTACTTTTACTTTTTTATTATATTTTTTTAATTCACGGTCATTTGATGTTCCAAAGACCTTTCCCATTAATGCTTGTAGCATTTGCAACCTTATATCTACTACTATATAATTTACTATATAGTAAATTTGAAATTGCTCTTATTTTATCACATTAATTCTAATAAAGAGTATAAATAAAAATTTTGCTATAATTTCTCTTCATAAAGGATACAATTTGAGATATATTTTTTTACTACCACTACTATTTTCAGTCAGTTTTTCTGATCTACTTAAGATGAACTCTTTTGAGGCAGATTTTCAACAAAAGATTACAGATGATAAAAATGCAACTTTAACTTATAAAGGGCATATTCAAGCGAAAAAACCACAGTATGCACTTTGGGAGTACAAAGAACCTGTAGAAAAGTCAATTTACATTACATCTCGTAAAGTCACTATTATTGAACCAGAGCTTGAGCAAGTTATTATAAAATATATTAGTAGTGATTTTGATTTTTTCAGTATGATGCAACATGCTAAAAAAATTGATGAAAATAGTTACCTTGCACACTTTAAAGAAGTGAAGTATAAAATCAATGTAAAAGATGGGGAGATTATTTCTATCTCTTATAGAGATGAGTTTGATAATAGTGTTACTATTCTATTTACAAACCAAGTGAAAAATAGAACTTTAAAAAAAGAACTGTTTGAACCAAAAATTCCACTTGACTTTGATATTATTCAAGGTTAATAGAGGGTTTACCAACATAGAACCCTTGGGAGTAATCTACTCCTAGCTCTTTTACTATGCTATATGTCTCTTTATCTTCTACATGTTCTGCTATAGTTTTAATGCCAACCTCTTGAGCAAATGCTACTATACTTCTAACTATGATTTGATATGATTTATTTTTACTTAATTCCTTAATGAAAGAGCTATCTATTTTAATATATTCAGCTTGTAATTCAAACATTCTATTGTATGCCGACTTATCTGTACTAAAATCATCCACTATTACATGGTAACCACTCTCTCGTAAAGATGCTATCTGTTTGTCTAAGCTCTCCGTTGAGCCTAAAAGAATATCTTCAACAATTTCTAAATGAACTCTTGACTTTTCAATAGTATACTTTTGACATTTGTAATTTAAAAAAGCCAATAGATACTCTTCATGCAAGTCATGCATACTGATGTTAATAGAAAAGTTATAACTATTCTTTGTAAAGAGTTTAAATGTTTTGTCAATGACTATTTTACTTATTTGTGTAATTAAACCAACCTGTTTTGCACTATGTATAAACTTACTAGCATCAATAAGTCTGTTTTCATCATCTAAAAGTCTACAGAGCACTTCGTAATGCTTTGTAGTGCTACTCTTATTTGAAACAATAGGCTGGTAATAGGTAAAAATCTTGTCCTCTTTAAATGCTTTTGTTAAGGTGTTAATCCAAAAAAGACTACTTCTCTGCTCTTTCATATACTCCGAATAAAGGTTAAATATAACTATTTGGTTTCCTCCAAAGTATCGAGCCTCTTTTGAAGCTGCTTTAGCGTTTATAAAGAGTTTTTTACCCTCTCCACTCTCTATACCAATTGAAAAAGTAATGAAGTGTGTGTGCGTGTCAAAGTCTATTGCAGACTCTTTAAAAAGAGATTGAATCTGCTGCGCTAAAATTTCAGCTTGTTGTGCAGATGGTTCATTTAGTAAAATTACAAACTCATCAGCAGTAATGTGGAACAGTGTAGCATTGCTTGCTAAAAACATGTTAAGTCTTTTAGCTGTCTCTTTAAGCAGCTTATTAGCTTTTCCCATTCCGTAAGTTGTATTGACAAAGTCAAAGTGATCTATGTTAATGTAGAGAAGTGATTGCTGTGTTTCACCTAGTCTACTTTGTAGTGCAAACTTGCTAGGGAGCCTTGTAAGTTCATAAATATTTTTATTTATATTTATACTATCTTTATAGGTCTCAATCTGTTTTAAAAGTGTTTTCTCTTGAAGCATAAAGCGACCGATACGTTTACGTTCTAGTTGCAGAGTCTCTTGCATTGTTTCTAGCTGTGGGGTTAAAAATGCTCTGTGGTATTGTACTTTTGAGAGAATTTCTACAATTGTCGTAAAAAAATCTGATGTTTTAAAAGGTTTTGGTTGAAACTTTGAGATATTTAGTGCATAAAGTTCTATAAGTGCATCTTTGGTTGAGACACTTCCTGTTAAAATTATTTCCTGATTTTTATTATGTTTATAGATATTTTCAATAAGTTTTTCACTACTCATTATTTCAGACTTAGCATCGACTATAATAAGATCATAACTATTTACTTTTAAGTAACCTAAACCTAATGTAGCATTGTTTGCAGTGTCGACTCTTAAAAAAGCTCTTTGTAACATAGAGCTTATTGTAGTTAAAAACTCTTCATTTTCATCTATATAAAGAAGAGACATACCTTTTGCAACACTCTGAAGTTCTTTGAGTTCAGCCATAAGTATTCCTTCTAAATATAAGTTTTAGTTATTGTAGCGGAATTTTGTTAATGGGTGTTTTAAAAAGTAGAAGTAGAGTATGGGGAGAACTCAACACCTCTAAGAGATGTTGAGTTAAAGATTATACAGGTTTTACAGTAATACCGTATTTTTCTTCAGCAGCTTTACGCTCCTCTAAGTGATACCCTTCAATTTCATTGAAGTTTAGGTATTTGTAAACTTTGTCTTCTTTACCAGCAAGTTTAGCAGGTACAATGTCCATATACTCTTGAACAGTTGGAATACGACCAAGTTTAGCACATACAGCAGCAAGCTCTGCAGAACCAAGATAAACTTGTGTACCTTTACCAAGACGGTTGTCAAAGTTACGAGTCGATGTAGAGAAAACTGTCGCATTTGGACGAGCAGATGCTTGGTTACCCATACATAAAGAACATCCTGGAACTTCAGTTTGCGCTTTAATTGCTTTGTAAACTTCGTAGTAACCTTCGTTAATAAGTTGTTGCTCATCCATACGTGTTGGTGGAACAATCCAGAATTTCTCAACTGCAACTTCAGACTCACCACGCATAACCTCACCAGCTGCACGGTAGTGACCAATGTTTGTCATACAAGAACCTAAGAATACTTCGTGTAATTCAGTTCCAGCAACTTCAGAGAGAAGTTTAACATTGTCTGGATCATTAGGACAAGCTAAAATTGGTTCAGTAATAGTGTTTAGATCAATCTCGATTACTGCTGCATACTCTGCATCAGCATCTGGTTTCATTAATGAAGGGTTAGCTAACCACTCTTTCATTTTTTCAACACGACGAGCTAAAGTACGTTTGTCTTCGTAACCATCAGCAATCATAGACTCTAAAAGCACTACATTTGATTTTAAGTACTCTTCAATTGGAGCAGTATCTAAAAGAACTGTACATGCAGCAGCAGAACGCTCAGCAGATGCATCAGAAAGCTCAAATGCTTGTTCAGCTTTGAGTTCAGGTAGACCTTCAATTTCTAAAATACGTCCAGCAAAAATATTTTTCTTACCAGCTTTTGGTACTGTTAAAAGTCCCTCTTGAATAGCTTGGTAAGGAATAGCATTTACAAGGTCACGAAGTGTAATACCAGGTTGCATTTCACCAGAGAATCTAACAAGTACAGACTCAGGCATAGTAAGAGGCATAGAACCAGTAACTGCAGCAAATGCAACAACACCAGATCCACCAGGGAAAGAGATACCAAGTGGGAAACGAGTATGACTATCTGCACCAGTACCAACAGTATCTGGAAGAACCATTCTGTTTAACCATGAGTGAATAACACCATCACCTGGACGAAGAGCAACACCAGAACGGTTTGCAATAAAGTCAGGAAGTGTGTGGTGCATAACAACATCAGATGGTTTTGGGTATGCAGCTGTATGACAGAAAGACTGAAGTACTAAGTCAGCATTAAATCCAAGTGCTGCAAGCTCTTTAATCTCATCACGAGTCATCGGGCCTGTAGTATCTTGAGAACCAACAGTTGACATTTCAGGCTCAACATACATACCAGGACGAACACCTGCAAGACCAGAAGCTTTTCCTACCATTTTTTGAGCAAGAGTAAACCCTTTTCCAGTATCTGCTGGTTGTTCAGCTGTTAAGAAAGTTTCTGAAGTACCAAGACCTAAACAAGCACGAGCTTTAGAAGTTAAACCACGACCAATAATTAATGGAATACGTCCACCAGCACGTACTTCATCTGTAATAGTGTTAGGATTTAGTTTGAATGTAGCGATACACTCACCATCTTTATGAGCTTCACCTTTGTAAGGGTAAATTGTTACAACATCACCTGTCTCCATTTTAGAAACATCTAGTTCTAATGGAAGAGCACCTGAGTCTTCACAAGTTGCGAAGAAAATTGGAGCAATAATACCACCAAGAACTACACCACCAGTACGTTTGTTTGGAACACCTGGAATGTCTTCACCCATGTGCCACTGAACAGAGTTAACACCTGATTTTCTTGAAGAACCAGTACCAACAACATCACCAACATAAGCAACAGGGTGACCTTTTTTCTTAAGTTCTGCAATCGTCTCTAAAGGTTTTTCCATTCTATTAACTAAAAATGAGTTTGCATGTAAAGGAATGTCAGAACGAGTAAATGCTTCAGATGCTGGAGATAAATCATCTGTATTTGTCTCACCTGGAACTTTGTATACTGTTACTGTAATCTCTTCTGCTAATTCTGGTTTGTTTGTAAACCATTCTGCATCTGCCCATGATTGCATAACTTCTGTTGCAGCTGCGTTTCCAGCTTTATGAAGTTCTTCTACATCATTAAACGCATCATATACAAGTAAAGTTTTCTTTAAAGACTCAACTGCTGCTGCAACTACTGCTTTGTCAGAAGATGAAAGTGCATCAATCATTGGTTTTACATTGTAACCACCAAGCATCATACCAAGCATCTCTACTGCTTTATCAGGAGCGATACAAGCAACTTCAACTTTTCCAGCTGCTACATCATTTAAAAATGCTGCTTTAACATAAGCTGCATCATCAACACCTGGTGCAACACGGTTTGTAAGTAAGTCAAGTAACTCATCTGTACAATCTGCTTTAATAAGCTCGATAACTTCTGCTGTTTGTTCAGCAGAGAGAGGTAGTGGTGGCACACCTAGTGCTTCACGTTCAGCTACATGTGCTTTATATTCGTCCATAAATGCCATATTTATTCCTGTGTAAGTAAAATTTGAATAATTATAGCTAAAGAAATTCAATGTTTCGCGGAGTGTTACTTATGTAAACACTATAATTGAGGTTTATTGCAGTTTTGTGGAAAAAAGTAACAGTTACTTTCCTCTTTTTTTCAGTTCTTGCTCAATATGTTTCTTATCGGGTCCATGGTAGTTCCCTAGAAGCCATAAAAGATATGAGTCAGGGAGTTCATCGTAGAACATTCCCTTGTACTGTCCAAAACCTATACGTTCTCTCTTTTTTACTTTTAAAGCTTCCTCTTCAAAAAGAGCATCTATACCACTAAGTGTTACTAATTCTTGAAAACTTTTAAAATCTAGGCGTTTTTGAATACTAAAACTGTAGCTTGCAAAATCAAAAATACCTTTACGCTGTTTGACGAATGCTTCTATTTCTTGAATTTGTGTTACACTAAGAGACTCTAAGTTAGGTACTTTGACTTTAAAAGAGTTATGCAGAGCAGTAAATATAAATTTTGCTTTAGCCATTACAGAATCTCTCTTATTCCTTTAGCATTAGGAGCAGAGAGAACACCCTCTTGCTCTAACTGCTCTATAACACGTGCTGAACGGTTGTAACCAATCTGCAGCTTTCTCTGTAAATAAGAGATAGATGTTTTTTTATCGTTAAGTACAACATTTTTAGCCTCTTCGTAGAGTTCATCTAACTCTTCATACGATTCATTCACTCCACCTGCATTACCGTTTTCACTCTCTTCGACTAAAAAGCTTTTGTCGTAGTTTGGTTCTCTTTGTGCTTTAATGAACTCTACAATTTTTTCTATCTCATCTTCTGTTGCCCATGGTGCGTGTAAACGCACTAATGCTGGAGATCCTGGAGGAGTAAAGAGCATATCACCACGTCCAAGAAGTGACTCTGCACCCATCTGGTCTAAAATAATTTTACTATCTACTTTTTGCCCTACTCTATAAGAGATTCTAGAAGGCAAGTTTGCTTTTATAAGACCTGTAACAACATCTACAGAAGGTCTCTGTGTTGCAACAATTAAGTGTATACCACAGGCACGAGATTTTTGAGCTAAACGAGCAATGGAAATTTCAACATCTTTTCCACTTGTCATCATAAGATCTGCAAGTTCGTCAATAATAACGACAATATATGGAAAGTGTTCACCACCCTCTTTTTTAATTTTTTCATTATAGTTTTCAATGTTTTTTGTTCTTGTTTCCGCCATTAGTTCATAACGACGCTCCATCTCTGCTACCATATTGTTAAGTGCTACAATAGCCTGTTTTGGTTTTGTTATAACAGGAGTTAAAAGGTGTGGTATGTCATTGTAAGTAGAAAATTCCAGCATCTTAGGATCTATCATAAGTAAACGCAGTTGATCAGGAGAATTTTTGTAAAGAAGTGAGAGTATCATCGCGTTTATACCCACACTTTTACCACTTCCTGTTGTCCCTGCAATGAGAAGGTGAGGTAGTTTTTTTAGATCTGTCACAAAAGGTTTACCAACAATGTCTTTTCCTAAAACAATAGTAAGTGGAGAGGAGGAGTCTTGAAAAAGTTTGTCATCTAAAATTTCTCGTAAGTAAATAGTATCTACAGTCTCATTCGGAATTTCAATCCCTACAACATCTTTACCAGGAATAGGAGCCTGAATACGAATAGTTTCAGCAGAAAGTGCCATTGCAAGGTCATCTTGAAGATTTAAAATTTTACTAACCTTTACATTAGCCGCAGGTTTAAACTCAAATGTAGAAACAACTGGACCAGCATAGGTACGAACAACATCGCCATCTATTTTAAAGTGTGCCAATTTTTCAATAAGGTAACGGATTTTATCATCCAGTTCACTCTCATCTACACTTTTTTTAGTTTTTTGTGGTTTTTGCAAAAAGTCTACAGAGGGAAGTTTAAAGTTTTTTGGTTTGTCTACTTTACCTTTTTCTATACTCTCTAAAAGTTTTGTATTCTCTTCAAGCTCATCTACTACAACTGTAGTTTTTTGTTCTTTCATCTCTTCGGCAATATCTAAGATATTTTTAGGTTCCTCTTTTTTTGGAGAGATAGTCTCTTGTTTCTCTTTTCTTAAGTATGCTGGTTCATCTATGTCAAGTGGAGCAATCTCTTGTACCTTCTCTTCATTTGATGTTACATCATTTTCAGTGAGAGACTCTTCTACTGTAAGTTCTTCTTTCAGCTCTTTCTCTTTATCTAATGTATCAGATAAATCCTCTTTAGCTATTTCTAAAACTTTTGCTTCTTTCTTGCGCTTTTTAGGAGTTTTACTTATTTGAACTTCTGTTTCATTTTTAATATTTTTAGTAAAAAGTTTGTCTGTAACTGTACTGTAGAGGGCATGAAGAAGCTCTGATGTACTTTTATCTAAAATAATGACAATAGAAACAAGTGTAATAATAAACCAGAAAATCCATAAACCAAAAAGACCTATGTAGGGTGTTAAAAAGTCTACAAAATCAGCACCAAATTTACCTCTAAACTCATTTGAAATGAGAAGTCCTTGTGCAATAAGTAGAGAACAAAAAAGAAGAAAATTAGCAATAATAAGTTCAGATTTTCTCATAGTGAAATGAAAGTTACGGTATAAAAAGTAGAGAGGAACTAAGAGAACAAAAAGGTAAATAAATGCTATATAGCCAAAATAGAGCTGATTAAAAGAGGCAAAAACTTTACCATAACTACCCATGAGTTCACTACTACCAAGAAGAGTGGAGAACCCAAGGTAAACTAAAACACCAAAAACTATAATAAAAAGAGTATCTTTCAAATTCATTCATCCATACAATAAAAATTTAAAAGAAGTATAGCCAAAAATGTTCCAGAAAGGATTTTTTTGGCATTTTGCAATATAATTTTATGTTTATAAATAATTTACAAGACTAAGTTGAGAAACTTTTCCTACTGTAGAGAGCATCGCTTCATAATTGAGAGTTAACTGAGAGAGCTGAAGAGAAGCTTCTGCTAAGTCAGCATCTACAACAGAGGATCTAAGAGAGACTGTACTCACTTCTAAAATTTCTGTTCTTTCAAGTGTACTGTTAAGTGTATTTGACTGTGCACCTGACACGGCTTGTGTTCTAAATGTATGATCTTGTAAATCATCCATCATTGCTATTGCATTTTCTATACCTACATTTCTCTCATAGTCTGAATTAGCATCTGGATAAGAGCTATAGTTTTCAACAGATTTAATGATGTCATCTATTGTTTTAAAAAAATCCGTTTTAGGATCACGAACTGTAAGTGCATTGTTTGCATTAAAAGACATCACAGCAGCATCAGCAGTAAAGTCATCACTATTTGAGTCGTAAAGAGCAATACTAGCTGATGTAATTGGGCTTGTTAAATCTTTAAAAGAGAGTTTACCATCGTATGTTAAAGATGTAGTTCCTAAATAGGTTGATTTTAAAACTGTGTCATGGTAGTCAGAGTCTGCTCCTGGAGATGCAGGAGGAAGAGTATCTGTAACAACCATATTTGTTACATCCATAAGTTGTTGGTATGTCATTTCATCTGCATCTACAACAGAACCATCAACATTAAACATTGTGTAGTCTGTATCTACGACACCATCTCCATTCGTATCTACAGAGAAGTAAGAACCACCATTTGCTGTAGATTGTAAATGAATTTCAGTTGTGTAGTCTGAACCACCAATTGTTCTACCCTCTAAATTAAAAGTTGTACCATCGAGTGTATATGTAGCGGGTATAGTAGTAGGAGTAACCTCTGTTTTAGCATCCGCTACTTCAGAGAGACGTGTTGATGGTTCTGCAAAACCATTTTCTCTCTCTGGTGGAATTGTGTCTACAATACTTGTACCATTTACCATATAGTTTGTTTTTTTCAAAATTTGTGGAGCATTAGCAGTAAGAGTAGCTCCCTCTTGAGTAAACTCAGCTCTATCGTAAACAATACCCTCAATGTTCTGAGCTGCTGTTCCTGTGGCATTAAGGCCTGACTTTGTAAACTCACGTACAAATACATCTGAAGCTGTAGCAGTATCATAATCTGTTTGTGCTGTGTCTAAATCATCTATATCTGATACAACAGCTCTATCTGCTGGAACTGCAACACCAGATGTATAGTCTGCATTATAATCAACAGCAGAAACTATATGAAAATCTAGTTTGCTAGAACCTTTAATTTTGTCTTCTATAACTATTTGTCCAGAAGTATTGAGTGTAACATTTACAGTGTTGTCACCATAATTAGTCTCTATTCTGTCTAGCAAGTCTTGCATTGTAGCATCTTCGTTAAGATCAATTACATCTTTAAAAGTGCTTCCATCGCTTTTTGTACCACGAACATAAAAATGACTCTGATTCAGTTTTGTTGTATCTTTGTCTCCCATATACTCACCAATAGTTGTAGAAGGAGTTATTACTGTATTGTCTATTAAGTTTGTATTGACAACATTTGTTGTTACTTCTCTTCTTACATTACTCTCTTCACCTAAAAAAAGATCAGCACCTGTAATGTTGTACTGCTGGTAGTTGTTTGAACCGATAAAAGCATTCATCGCTACATCATTACCTTGGTATGTTCCATCTTCTGCAATAGGTTTTGTATCTACAGCAGATCCAGAAAAAAGATATTGACCATTAATAGAGGTATTTGCAAGTCCTTTAAGGTTTTTTTCAATCCCTCGTAACTCTGCAGAGATAGCATCTAAAGATGCTTCATCATTTGTCCCATTTCCCGCTTGTACTAAAAGAGTTCTCATGCGGTTCATACTATCTGTAAACTCATTCATAGTTACATCAGTCTGGTTTGAGACCTTGTAGCCACTCTCTGTACTCTGCTTAATTTGACCAATGGTTGTCAGTTCATTATCTAAACGCATAGTCTCTGTAAAAGTAGTGACATCATCACTCGCATACTGAATTTTTAGTCCAGATGCAATCTGCTTATTAACATCAAAAAGTTGGTTATTAAGCTTTTGGTTCTCTGGGCTATATAAGTTACTGTAGTACATACTTTGGTTTACACGCATAATGCACCTCCATCAAATATCTTGTCTTCTTTGTATATGAAGCAATTAAAGTTCCATATAATACAATATCGACAAACTATTATTTACTTTTAAGTAATAAATTACTATTATTCCGCATATAGCATTAAAAATAGGCCAGAGTGATGGAATGGTATACATAGCGGATTCAAAATCCGCCGCCTCACGGCTTAGGGGTTCAAATCCCCTCTCTGGTACCACTTTTAACAAAAAATATAATGCTAATTCCCAATAAAAAAGAGGCTTTCATGTACCTCATAAAAGCTTTCATCCTATTTTTACTTTTTACTTTTACTCTCTATGCAGACAGTGAGCTAAAAAAGGAATACTTTGTTTCGGATCACAACATAAGGCTTTCAGACCTTGTTGAAAATCCAAAAGAGGATTCTCTTCTGTTTACAATAGAACGCCATAGACACTCCAAGCGAATAAAATCAAAAGAGATTTTAAAACTTTTAAAAAATTATGGCTATGAAGAGTACACTGCACCTCACTCTTATGTAAAGTTTACACAAAAGAGTCCCTTTAAAACAGATAAAATAGAACAGAGACTCGTTGCATACTACAAAGAACACTACCCTAGCATACAGATTAAAAAACTTACAGTTTTTCCAAGAAGTTATACAAAACAGATTGACCAAGAGTACAATGTAGTTATAGGAAAAAAATCCTATTTAAAAAGTAAAGATATACTTTTTATAAAAACAGAAGATAAGAAAAAAATCTTTTTTGAGTATACACTCTATGCTAAAGTAACTGTAATGATTGCAAAAGAGAACATTAAAAAAGGTACCGAACTCTCAAGATTAAATGTGAAAAAAAAGAGTATAATACTAGACAAATTTAGAGCCATACCTCTTCAAAAAATAGAAAAATCTATGTTAGAAGCTAAGCACAACATAAAAAAAGGAACCACTCTTACAAAAAGAGATGTTACAGGACTTCTGCTTGTAAAACGTGGTGAGAGTGTTCATGTAACCATTTATGATGCAAACATTGCTATTTCATTTACTGCTAAGGCAGATACAAATGGTAAGTATGGAGAGAGTGTAAGAGTTGTTAATAGTAGTGGTTCTAAGCTAATGGCAACTGTTACAGGAAGAAACCAAGCGGAGATACGATAAAGTGAAAATAGTTATAGCAACGAGTGGTGCAAGTGGTGTAAACCTTGGTTTAAAGGCACTCCAACTCTTACCAGAAGAGATAGAAAAACATTTTATTATGTCTGAAAACTCTCAAACAGTACTTGAAAAAGAGATGAAAAATGTTGTTGTACATGACAACAGTAACATAGGTGCTAGCATAGCTTCTGGTTCCTTTGGTGTCGATGCTATGCTTATAGCACCCTGCTCTATGAATACACTTGCAAAAATTGCTTGTGGTATTTCAGACAATCTCATTACAAGATGCGCAGCAGTTATGATTAAAGAGCAAAAAAAGCTCATTTTAGCACCAAGAGAGATGCCTTTTTCGGCAATTGCTTTGGAAAACATGCAAAAACTTGCTGCTCTTGGTATAGTCATTGCACCTCCTGTACTTGCTTACTACTCAGAACAAGCAACACTTGAGGAGATGGAAAACTTTTTAGTTGGTAAATGGTTCGATTTACTTGGTATTGAAAATAATTTATATAAAAGATGGGAAGAAATTTGAAAAAAATAGCACTCTATCCAGGGACATTTGACCCTATAACTAATGGTCATTTCGACATCATAGAAAGAGCAAATAATCTTTTTGATGAAGTTATTGTTGCCGTAGCAGCTTCAGTTGACAAGAAACCGATGTTTACACTTAATGAACGTATTGAAATGGCAAAAACTGCTGTAAAAGATTTAAAGAGTGTCTCTGTTGTTGGTTTTGACAACTTAACTATAGAACTAGCACATGAACATAATGCAGGAGTCCTCATACGTGGACTACGTGCTGTGAGTGACTTTGAGTATGAACTTCAACTAGGCTACTTAAACAACTCTCTCGATGACACCATAGAGACAGTTTATCTTATGCCAAAGCTCCAACATGCGTTTATTAGCTCCTCTATAGTAAGGAACCTTTTAAAATTTAATGGAAAGACAGAGCATCTTCTTCCAAAACCAGTACAGACAATTATAGGAAGTATGACATCATGTACATTGCAATAGAAGGTATTGACACAGCAGGGAAAAGTACACAGATTCAGGCACTTCAAAAACATTTTCCAGATGCACTTATTACAAAAGAACCCGGTGCTACAGAGATAGGAAAAGAGATTCGAGAGATGGTACTCTCTGCAAAAGCAAAAAGTAAGAAAACAGAACTTCTTCTCTTTTTAGCAGACAGAGCAGAACATGTACACACATGCATTCAACCGAATTTACAAACGCAGCTTATTATTAGTGACAGAAGTGCTGTAAGTGGTGTTGCTTATGCTCTCTCTCAAGGGACTACAACAGCTGAGGAACTTCTTTTTTTAAATAACTTTGCTACAGATGGTCTCTACCCTCACAAGGTCTTTTTGTTAAAGATGACTCAAGAAGAGTTAGAGTACAGACTCTCTCAAAAAGAGCTTGATGGAATAGAGTTACGTGGGAGTGAGTACCTTTTAAATATTCAGTCTCAACTCATAGAAGCTGCAAAACTGCTTGACATTGAACTCGTAGAGATAGATGCTACACTGAATCCTGAAGCTATTACCAAGATAATATTAGACAATATTAAACTATAAAAGAGATTCCCATTAAACTCATACCTATTGATTATATAAATGAAAATGAAAAAAGAGTTGTAGAGGAGTTTGTTCATTCACAACGTAAAAAATACATTTTAGGAATTAACAAACTGACAAAATCTGTACAGAAATTTGTTTCAGTAGATGGCATTATAGATGACTTTACACGAGTGCAGCGTTCAAGAAAAAAAACAGTCTTACAGATAGAAGATGTTCCAAAAGATGCCATTATACTCTGGACTTCAACAGGTAGTCCTTTAGAAGTGAAGAGTACTCTTGATAGCTTAGGGTTTGAAAATATTAGCTATTTAGCACTCTGCAAGTACACACAGTTCGATTTAGTCGAACCCCCCTTTATAATGGACTTTAAAAAAGATTTTCAAGAACATTTTGAGGAGTACCAAGAGGTTTACAATCTTCTTGAAGATGAAAGATCTCGTGAAATTTTCACAAAAATCATGAACTTTAAAATCTCTTTTGATTACACATTTATGGAAGGTTTTACAAACAAACATGAAGAGCAGTATTTTGACAAGGAGATTTTACCCTCTTTTGAGAAGATCTCTTTTCTTGATGGTGGAGGGTATGTTGGAGACACTACAAAAGAGCTCATAAAAAACTACCCAGACTACAAAAAAATATGGCTCATTGAACCTATAGATGAAAACATTACTATTGCTAAGCGAAAGCTTGTGCAATACAAAAAGATCGAGTACATAAACGCTGGCTTACTCAATAGAGAAGAGGAACTCTCTTTCCACGAAGAGAAGTCTTTTTCAAGCATGTTTGGTAAAGGGACGCAGAGCGTTCGTGTAAACACCATAGACAATTTAATTAAAGAGCCTATAGACTATATAAAACTAGACATAGAGGGTGCTGAACTGCTAGCCATTGAAGGTGCTAGAGAGTCTATTTTAAACTACCACCCTGTTCTTGCAATATGTATTTACCATAAAGCAGAAGATTGGTACAAGGTGGCACAAAATGTTTTAGCCATCGAGCCTCGCTACAAACTCTACTTGCGCCATTATATGGAAGGGATTTTTGAATCTGTTCTCTATTTTATTCCAACTTCACAACCTTTCAAAGCAGAATCTCTATAAAAAAATGGTATCCTTACAAACTTATAATAAATAGTTGAAAAGGATACAAATGGTTAAGTCTCTTCGAGGTATGAATGATATTTTAAGCGAGGATTATGAACGTTTTACTTACTTCATAAATACGGCGACAGATGTTGCACAAAAGTATGGCTTTCATTTTATAGAAACACCTCTTTTAGAAGAGACTGCTCTCTTTAAACGCTCAGTTGGTGAGTCAAGTGACATTGTTGGAAAAGAGATGTATCAGTTCATTGACAAAGGTGAGAATGACGTCTGTCTACGACCAGAAGGGACAGCAGGTGTTGTTCGTGCTTTTATTCAAAAAAAGCTAGATAAAGCGGGCGGAACACACCGTTTTTTTTACCACGGTTCTATGTTTCGTTATGAGAGACCTCAAAAAGGGCGTCTGCGTCAATTCCACCAATTTGGTGTAGAGAGTTTTGGTGTTGCAAGTGTTTATGAAGATGCTTCTATGATTATGATGGTAAGTGATATTCTAAAGCGTTGTGGTATCGGTTACAGACTACAACTCAACTCCCTCGGCGATCAAAACTGTATGCCACAGTATAGAGAGAACCTTGTTAGATTCATTGAGTCTGTAGAAGAGGAAATTTGTGAGGATTGTAAACGCCGTAAAGAGACGAATCCTATTCGTGTACTTGATTGTAAAAATGAGAAGTGTCAAAACCTCTACACAGAAGCACCTAAACTTTTAAACTCACTCTGCGAAAGTTGTGAGGCTGACTTTACAAAACTCAAAGCTATCTTAGATATGAATAATATAGCATATGAAATTGACACAAATCTTGTACGTGGTCTTGACTACTACTCAAAAACAGCATTTGAATTTGTGAGTGACAACATTGGAAGCCAGAGTGCTATTGCTGGTGGAGGTCGTTATGACAGACTCGTAGAGTTTTTAGATGGTCGCCCTACTCCTGCAGTTGGGTTTGCTATGGGCATTGAGAGATTAATGGAACTCATTGTTATGCCAGAAAAAACAAGAGAGGGCTACTACATTGGTGCTATGGATACAGAAGCCGTAGACCTTGTTGTGCAACTTACACAAAAGAAACGCCAAACAGAAAAAGCCGTTTGTGACTTTAAAGCAAAGAATCTCAAAAACCATCTTAAAGCTGCCGATAAAGTAAATGCAAGATATTGCTGTGTTATTGGAGAGAATGAACGTAAAGATGGAACAATTTGGGTAAAAGATTTACAAAATAAAACCGAAGAAACAGTTACACTCGAGAAGTTTTAACTTATGGAGTTTGTTGACAGAGGTTGGGATTTATTTGTTAATTTTTTAGAGTTTTTTGTACTTGCTCTAGTTATTGGACTTTTCATACTTTTTATACATGATAAATATGTTCAGAGAAAACGTGCTTTACTCATTAACTACCCCGTTATTGGAAGAATGCGTTATCTCTTTGAAGCACTTCGTGAACCTTTAAGACAGTACTTTGCAGAAGAGACGTTTTATGAGTCTAAAGATAAAGTAGACTGGGTTTATAAAGCAGCAAAAGATCTTCCAAACTACCAATCTTTTTCAGTCAACCAACCTTTTGGTGGGGCACGTTTTATTATTAAACACTCATCTAGTGTTCTTAATGATGATGAAGTTTCACAAGATACTACTGTTGTTTTTGGTAAAAATAGAAAATATCCTTTTGTAGCCCCTACTCCTATTATTCGCTCAGCAATGAGTGATGGTGCACTCTCTCCAGAATCTGTACGTTCTTTTAGTTTAGCTAGCTTTAACGATGAACTAACTATTAACACAGGTGAAGGCTCTTTAACTTCAAACCATCTCTTTACACTTAAACCAGAAAAAGGACACTATGAGTACTTAGACATTGTAAAAAGTACTCCCTTTGCAGAGCTCGCGTTTAAAATTGGTGACACTATTTTTAATAGAAAAGTAGCACTTAAATGGTACAGAAATATTCTCATTAATAATGAAGAGCAAAACACCTACATCTATGACACACCTTCTCATATGCTTTTTCGTATTAACTGGAGTGCTCCTTTAGAAAAATTTCCTTCTGAAGTTCCTAAAAGTATTGGAAATATTATTTTTCAAATGAGTTCAGGTCTCTATGGTGTTCGTGATGCCAATGGAAAATTTGATGATGAAAAGTACCAGAAAGTAATGAAGTTTTGTCGCATGACAGAGATAAAAATTGCACAGGGTGCAAAACAGACAGGT
>Ga0256843_1001586_pt1 | contig 17675 bp, 19 predicted proteins | sample AlvinellametaG_FD_191572 | JGI IMG/M metagenome (GOLD analysis project Ga0256843, IMG submission 191572) | Pompeii worm associated microbial communities from hydrothermal vent at the East Pacific Rise, Pacific Ocean - Alvinella | ecosystem: Host-associated > Annelida > Integument > Unclassified ... | reverse complement strand
GTAAAATTAAACAACCCGAAACAATTGCAAATTTTAATGAAAAAAAAGCGTAAAAAAAGCACACAAGCTTGAAGAGGTCTGTGCTTTTTAGCTTTTTTGTAGTGGTCGAAATTTGCTCTTTTGTTGAGGGTGGTTAATTTTTGTGTAAATTAGTAAATGTTAGAGATAGGGAAAAAATAGTGAAATAGTGATATTGTGAAATAGTAAAATTGGAAAATGATTAAAAAATGGATAATGGATAAGGTAATAAATGGAATTTAAGGATTTGGTAGGTGAGATTTTTTTGGTTTTGTTTTTTTTGGGAATTACGATAGGCGTAATAATAGCTGAAAAAATAAAGGGTAAAAAATGAGAATTTTAGTAATCGGTGTTGGAGGAGTCGGAGGGTATCTTGCTTATAAACTTATAAAATGCAACAAAGACGTAACAATTAGCGCAACTAAAAAAACGATAGAAAAAATCAAAAAAGAGGGCTTAAAAATTATAGATGTCGATAAAGAAGAGATTGTTTTTCCAAAAACGGAGATAAAGGGAATTTACGATTTAATTTTTGTCACGGTAAAGTCATATAATATCGATAATATTTTGCCGTTAATAAAAAATCACTCAAATGAAAATACAAGAGTCGTACCTATTTTAAACGGAATAGGACATTTTGAAAAGTTTGAAAATTTAAACGTAAAATTATTAAAAGCGTGTATTTATATCCTCTCAAACAAAAAAGATATTAACGTTATCCATAAAAAAACTCCTCTTTTTTATTTGTGTGTGGAGGATGACGAGATAGTTAGAAAAGCTTTTGAGGGGTGTGATTTAAAAGTTAAGTTTAGTGAGGATATTAAAAAAGATATTTGGAAAAAATATCTTTTTATCTCCACTTTCGCTACCCTTCAAAGCTACTATCAAAAGCCTACCGGTTGGATTATGGAACAAAAAAGAGATGAGGTTGAAAAATTTCTCGATGAAGTGATAAAAATTGCAAAAGAAGAGGGTGTTGATTTAAGTGAAGAGAGAGAAAAAGTAATAAAACAGGCATTAAATATTCCGTATGAAAGTAAAATGAGTATGCAAATCGATTTTGAAAAAGGAAATAAAACCGAGGTTGAAAATTTAACCGGATATCTTGCTAAAAAAAGCGATTTTATCAATCAATATTACATGGGGTTAAGGAATGGAATTAAATAAAAAAAATTTAATTACTATAGTTTTAACTTTTACTTTAATTTTTATTTTTTTAATTTATTTGGTTGAAGAAAAGAAGAATGAGAAAATAAATTCTATTATCAATAATCTTTATGTTGAAAAAAAAGATCTTTTTCTTAGCGAAAGACAAATGATTTTTTCGGAAGCCGAACTGATAAAAGATTTGATTTTCGATAAAAAAATTATTTCAATGATAGAAGATTATATTCAAAATCCAGGTGAAAAAACACGGGATGATTTGATAATCGCAATATTCCCAAAGTATTTGGTTTTAAAAAAGTATAAAATTTCTCAGTTTCATTTGATGTTACCAAACGGTGTTTCTATTATTAGATTTAATGACGTTAATAAATTCGGGGATTTAGTTTTGGCAATGGCTAAAGCCGCAAAATATATAAAAATAAAAAAAGAACCCTTCAGCGGTTTTATTTTAACAAATGAGGGGTTAAAATTCGTAAATATTTTTCCTTTATATAAAGAGGGAATTCATTTGGCAAATATTGAAATTGCATTTAACTATAGAGATTTTTTGATGCATGTGTTTAATAGGCATTATATCGCTTTTTTAATAGATAAAAAACTTTTGCCGAATGCTAAAATGCCCGTATGTAAATTAAATGAAAACTTTTTGGTTGACGGAGATGTTTGTAAATATTTTAATAAAGTTCATGTCAGAATAATTTTTGATAAAAAAATAAATATTTTGGGAAATTATTTGGTTTTTTCTTATCCGATTTATTCGTTTGATAAAAAAATAGGTTATTTTATAAAAATTATTCCTATAAGCTCGATAAAAGAGATAAAGGATATTAGTTTAAGTTATACTAATTCCGTTATGCTTATTGCAATTATTTATTTCATAATAATATTGTTTCTAATATTATATTATAGATTTGTTGTAATAAAAAGGTTTGCTAATATTGATAAACTTACTCAAATTTACAATAGAAGAGGTTGTGAGAGATTTTTAAAATCATATAAAGATTATTCGATTATCCTTATAGATATCGATTATTTTAAGCAGATAAACGATACTTACGGACACGATATAGGAGATAAAATATTGCAAGAGCTTGGTAAAATATTAAAAAGCAGCGTTAGAGCGAACGATATTGTGTGTAGGTGGGGAGGTGAAGAGTTTTTGATTATATTACCTCATACATCATATGAAAATGCGACGGAAGTTGCTGAAAAAATCAGAAAAAAAGTTGAAGAGACAAAAATTTTCGGAAATATTCAAATTACTATCTCTTTAGGGGTAAGTCAGTTTGACGGAAGTTTTGAAAAAACTTTTAAAGATGCGGATGAAAAACTATATATCGCTAAAAAAACCGGAAGAAACAAGGTTATTTTTTAGCTAAATAACTCTCAAGAATCTTTTTTGCGGCAAGAGAGTCGATTCTTCCGTCTTTTTTGTGTTTTATTTGGCCTTTTATCTCTTCTTCTACGATAGCGCTTGTGAAACTTTCGTCTTGAAATTCTATTTTTCCGTCAAAATCAATTAAAGTTACGAAATGTTTTATTCTTCTTTGCATCTCTTCGTTTGTAAATGGAATACCTACTACCAAAATATCTGCTTGATATTCTTTTAACAAATTACTGACATCCCTTGCGGCTTGGTTTCTGTTTTTTCTGATAATGGCAGGTAAGGGGACTACAACCGAGCCGTTTGGAGTATAAGCCGCTCCTATTCTTTTTAATCCTACGTCGATAGCAATAATTTTTTCCATATTTCCGCCTTTTGATGAGTTTTTAGTCTTGCATTTAGAGGACTTGGGCTTGTTAGGTATATTATGTTGATATTCGGAAAATGTTTTTTTATGACTTTTTCCGCCGTTCTTGATGTTACGGCAACTTTTTTTATATTCGGATATTTTTTTAAAAGTTTATTAATATTACAAGGTTTTATGATTTCAAGATTATCGTCTCGTGAGTTTCCCTCTTTTCTTTTACATTCGCATATAGAGTCCCATAAAGCTATTTTGTGTTTTTTTAAAAATTCTATTTTTTCTTCTATGGTTTCGGGTTTTTTGTCATTAAATATTATCGCTAAAATATCCCAGAATTGATTTTTCGGATGAGAGTAGTAAAAATTGTTTTCGAACGATTTTATAGAAGGGAAAGTTCCGAGTATTAAAATTTCACTATCATCGAAAATTATAGGTTTGAACGGATGAATTAACTTTTTCACTTTTTCCTCCCGATAATTTCACAACTTCATAACTCACTATATCAAAATTTAACTAATAACCCTACGTTTTTTTCCATTAAAATTTGCAATTGTCTTTGGTTGTTTAATTTTACAATTTTTCGATTTCACAAACTCACAAACTCACAATTTCACTGATTCATCATTTTACTATTTCACAACCATATTACCTATTAAAATATACTTTTCCGTTTTTTATTTCCACTTTTCCTTCAAGTTCCATTTCATACAAAATAGAGCCGTATTTTTTTAAAGCTTCGTTTAGGGTTAATATTTTTTCATCGCTATTTACGCCTAAATTATTGCAAAATTCATTAATATCCCAAATAACTTCGGCTTGATTCGTAGCGGCGAGATATCTTGTGCCGCTGCTTTCGTTGATTCTATGAGGAAGTACGAAAACTTTTTTTCCGTATTGTTGAGCCCACTCGAAACTTCTCATACTTCCGCTGTTTTTTTCGGCTTCGGCTATAATTAAAAAATCACTTATCGCTACAATTATTCTGTTTCTTTGTACGAAGCTGTATTTTCTTGGGAGATACTTTTTTTCATATTCTGAGATTACAAGAGCGTTTTTTTGCATATCTTTTATAAGATTTTCGTTTGTTTTGGGATAAAAAATATCAAGAGAAGAGGGAGAAACCATTATGGTATTGGGATATGCTCCTTGATGTGCATGGGTATCTATTCCAAGAGCTCCTCCGCTAACTATTGTGAATTTTGAAGAGAGTTTTTTTGCGAGTAGTTTTGTCATATCTCTTGAATATTTTGTAGCTTTTCTGCTTCCGACGATTGCTATTTTGGGCTTTTGCAAAAGAGATAAATCTCCTTTATAGAAAAGCTCGAAGTCTAAATATTTAATTTTTTCCATTTTGACTTTTATATAATTGGTCTATTGTGACGACTTGCACTCCTTTTAAAATAGGAGCGGCGCTTTTTAGAGCTTGGAAAGTGATTTTGTGAGGGTGTCCTATAGCTATTGCATATCCTCTTCTTTTTGCTATCTTTACGGCTTTTTTTAATTGATTATGAATGTATTTTATGTCTTCTTTGTTGTCTAAAAAAATGTTTCTTGAATATAGCGGAATATCATAATATTTATCAGCGAATGCGGCTTTTGAATGAGGAGTGGTTTTTGAATCTACAAACCCCATATTTTCTATTTGAAGTACTTTAAAAAGTCTTTTCATAGAGGCGGTATCCGAGGTGAATTTGCTTCCGGTGTGGTTGTTTATAAATTTTACATTAGGAAATTCTTTTTTTATTTTTACCATCGTAGTGTAAATTTCATAGTAACTTGATGTTGTTTTTAGCGTATGAATTTCGGGTTTGTTCCAGCTTATTGCTTCCATAGGGACGTGGACCATATAGTCTTTGAACTCTTTTGCGTAAATTGCCGTATTCGGATGATATTTATTAGGCGGGAAAAACGAAGGTGTTATTGCAAAAGGTATTGATTTTATAGCTTTTACTTGATTTTTAAAAGAAACGTCGTCAATGATTATTACGAGTTTAGGTTTTTTTGTGAGTTTTACTATAGGCTTTGGTTTTTCTTTTTTTTTCGGAGGTTGTGTTTTTACTGCGTGTTCGTAATCTTTTATTTCAGAATAAGTGGTTTGTTCTGGTTTGGTTTTTGCTTTTGGTTTTGGTTTTGAGAGCTCTTTTTCTAAAACTGAAACTTTGTTTTGAAGCTCTTTTAGATTAATTTGAGTTTTTGCAAGTTCTTTTTTCGTCTCTTTATTTTCGTAAATAAGTTTTCCAAGAAAAGCTCCAAGTCCCAAAATCACCAAAACAAGTACGAAAACTATGGATTTTAAGATTAAATTATTGGAAATTTTTTGTGTTTTTTTTACAGTCTTATTTTTCGGTTGAGTTTTTTTGGTTGTTTTTTTCTTTTTCATTTATCAAGAATAATTTCTACTTCCAAAGTTTCGATGTCTTGGTTGGAATTGGTTTTTATTACGATATCTTTTACGTGAAGATATTTTTTTACTACGTCGATAAGCTCTTTTTTCATCTCTTCAAGGTTTTCTATTTTAGTATTGGCTCTTTCGTATGCAAGCATCATCATTAATCTGTCTTTTGCGACGTCTTTTGATTTTTTCTTTTTGAAAATATCAAACAAACTCATTTGAATAGTCCTTTTAATTTATCAAGAAAACCTTTTTTGCTTTTCAAATCCAAAAATTCAACATCTTCACCTTCGATTCTTCTTGCGATTCTTCTAAACGCTTCTCCGACAAGAGATTTTTCGTTTAGTACGATAGGTTCTCCTAAGTTTGTTGATTTTACTATATCTTCGTCATCAGGAACGACACCAATTAAAGGTAACGCTAAAATATGAAGTACGTCTTCAACGCTTAGCATTTCGCCTTTTTCTACGAGTTCGGGTTTTAGTCTGTTGATGATGATATGCTTTTGTACTTCTTCGCCTTCTTGGGCTTTTTTGCTTTTTGCATCGATAATTCCTATTACTCTATCGGCATCTCTTACCGCACTGATTTCCGGAGTTGTTACCACAAGCGCTCTGTCGGCAAGATATATGGAGTGTTCAAAACCGCTTTCGATTCCGGCAGGCGAGTCGATAAGGATATAATCGAATTTTTCTTTTAGGTCGTTAATTAATTTTTCCACTTTTTGTTTGTCAAGTACGGTTTTGTCTTTTGTTTGGCTTGCAGGCAAAAAGTGTAGGTTTTGGGTTCTTTTGTCTTTTATAATCGCTTGAGAGAGGTTGCATTTTCCTTCCATTACGTCTACTACGTCGTAAACTATTCTGTTTTCAAGTCCTAATATCATATCTAAGTTTCTAAGACCGATATCAAAATCCACCGCAACTACTTTTTTACCTCTTAAAGCAAGAGCCGTTGCAATATTTGCGGTTGTAGTTGATTTCCCGACACCGCCTTTTCCACTCGTAATAGTAATAACAGTACCCAATTTTTCTCCTTTTATTTTACTTGCGAAATTCACGCTTGTGAACTTTGCAAGTAGCCCGAAGGGGCAAGAGATTAGTTTTCTTCAGGATTAACGATTTTGTTTTTAGTAATCCAAGGCATCATTTCTCTAAGTTTTTTACCTGTTTGTTCAAGTAAGCTGTTTTCAGTTAATTGTCTCTCAGCGTTCATTCTTACATATCCGGCTTTTCTTTCAAGAATGAAATCTTTTGCGAATTTTCCGTTTTGGATTTCTTTTAGGATTTCTTTCATAGCTTTTCTGCTTTCTTCACCGATTACTCTCGGTCCTGATACGTAATCTCCGTATTCAGCAGTATTTGAGATTGAATATCTCATATTCGCCATTCCGCCTTCATATAATAAATCAACGATTAGTTTTAATTCGTGAAGACATTCGAAATATGCCATTTCAGGAGCATATCCGGCTTCTACAAGTGTATCGAATCCGGCTTGAATAAGAGCGGTTACACCACCGCAAAGTACGGCTTGTTCTCCGAAAAGGTCTGTTTCAGTTTCGTCTTTGAATGTAGTTTCGATAATTCCCGTTCTACCGCCACCGATAGCGCTTGCATAAGATAGAGCTAATTTTTTAGCTTCTTCACCGCCTTGATATACTGCGATTAAGTCAGGAATTCCTCCGCCTTTAACAAATTCGCTTCTTACAGTATGCCCCGGAGCTTTAGGAGCCACCATAATTACGTTTAAGTCTTTTCTTGGTTTGATTTGACCGAAATGGATATTGAATCCGTGACCGAATGCGATTGTAGCACCTTCTTTTAGGTTAGGTTCGATTTCGTTGTAATATACGTCGGCTTGAATTTCATCAGGTAAAAGAATCATTACTACATCAGCTTCTTTTACAGCATCAGCTACAGGAAGAACCGTAAAACCTTGTTTTTGTGCTTTTTCCCAAGATTTGCTTCCCGGTCTCAAACCTACTACTACGTCAACTCCGCTGTCTCTAAGATTAAGCGCGTGAGCGTGCCCTTGGCTACCAAAACCGATCATTGCAACTTTTTTACTTCTAATGATATTAATGTCACAATCTTTGTCATAATATATTGGTAATGACATTATTGTCTCCTTTTTTGTGGAATTATAACAAAATAATTTGATATAATTTTTCAAAAAGGATTTCGGAATTGAAAAAGATAGCGTTTGTTTTTCTGTTTTTTACATATGTTTTCGCTCAACCTGATTTAAAAAACGTCTCAGTGATCGAACTTTTCAAAAAGCAATATTATTCATATATATGTATGCATAGGTGGAATTATATAAACAAATATGAAAAGAAAAGAGAAGATTTGCTTTCACTTGTCGCTTATTCTTGTCTTAAAAAACATTTTTTGACTCCGGCACTTGATTTATCCAAAGTTTTAAGAATGACAAAAGAAGGTAGAATAAACGCAACATATATAGATACTCTTTTTATGATGAAACTTTTATTGATTCAATATTTAAATCATGAGAACGATTTACTTGAAGTAACACTACCGAAAATTAATAACGATTTATTAGCTCATGTCTTTTATTTGATACAAAAACAAAAACCTGAAGTAAAAAATTATCAAACCGAGGTATCGGATGACGAAAAACATTATATAATTACTTATAAACCAAACATTAACAACATAATAATCGATATATATCAAAACGGTAAGTTAATTAAAAAGGAAAAATATTGGTAGGAGCTGATTTAATACAACAAGGACTCATAACTCAAGAACAACTTAATAAAGCGCTCGAAATAAAAAAACAACATCCGAGTAAAAAATTACTTGATATTTTATATGATCTCAAATTTATTTCAAAAGACGTATTTTTAAAAGAACTTTCAAAAGAACTTGAAATTCCTTATGTTGAAAATTTGAATGAAATAAGACTTAGAGATATTAAAATCCCTATTAACGTTTTAAAACAAACAAAAGCGGTTCCGATTGAAGTTAAATATGATAAAGTGGTAATCGCTATGGAAGATCCTTTGAATTGGAACGCTCAAGCTTATTTTAAAAGACTTTTTCCTGATAAAAAATTAGAATTCGTATTGGCTCATAAAGAAGATATCGAAAAAGTTTTGAAACTTATAGAAAACAAATACCAAATTTCTCAAATTATTAACGATATTAAAAAAGAGCTTAAAGGTGAAGATGTCGTTGCGGGACAACAAACCGCTATTATGAGATTGATTTTATATATTATAAAAAACGCTATCGAAAGAAAAGCGAGTGATATTCATATCGAGTCGGAAGAAGAAGGTGCTATTGTCAGAATTAGGGTTTTCGGGACTTTATATGAATTTTTGGATTTTGACGAAGACGTATTTAATGCCATAGCTTCAAGGATAAAACTTGAAGCCGGAATGGACGTTAGTGAAAAAAGAAAACCGCAAGACGGTGCTTTTTCCCTTGAATTTAATAGAAACAAGTTCGATTTTAGGGTTTCTACTTTGCCGACCGTTTGGGGGGAGAGTATAGTTATTAGGATTTTGGATAAAAGAAATATTCTTAAAAAACTTGACGATATAGGAATTAGTGATAAAAATCTTCAATTACTAAGACAAGGTCTTTCAAAACCGAACGGAATTTTTCTTGTAACGGGACCTACGGGTAGTGGGAAATCTACTACTTTATATGCTTCTATTAACGAACTTGTCGGAGTTGAAACGAAACTTATTACCGTTGAAGACCCGGTGGAATATAAACTTAGAGGGATTCAGCAAGTACAGGTAAATCCTAAAGCCGGATTTACCTTTGCCGATGCTTTAAGAAGTATCTTAAGACAAGACCCCGATAAGATAATGATCGGGGAGATTAGGGACCTTGAAACTTTGGAAATTGCTATTAAAGCAGCACTTACCGGGCATTTGGTACTATCTACACTTCATACTAACGATTCGGTTAGTGCTATAAATAGGATGATTGATATGGGAGCGGAGCCTTATATGGTGGGGGCTTCTTTAATCGGGGTGGAAGCCCAAAGGCTTGTAAAGACGAATTGTAAATATTGTATAGAAGAGTATAAGCCGAGCGAAGCGTATTTGGAGCCTATTAAACATCTTCTTCCTAAAAATGTGAAATTTTACAGAGGAAAAGGGTGTGAAAAATGTAATATGACAGGCTTTTCAGGCAGAACTCTTATAACCGAAATATTTTTAAATGACGAAAAGCTTGAAGGTATGATTGCTAAAAATAAAGATAGAGTTGAAATTCTTGATTATTTAAAATCTCAAAAAGGGTTTAAAAATATGTTTTATGACGGACTTGTAAAAGCTGCAAGAGGAATAACTCCATTAGAAGAAATTTATAAGGTGGCGAAACCATGAAGTACTATAAAATTACGTTTTTTTATAAAGGACAACAAGCGGAAACTATTATTAAGGCTCTTAATAAAGCCGAAGCTATTATCGATGCTAAAAAATTAAAAAAAGGTCTTCTTGTAAAAGTAGAAGAAGTGCCTATGCCTTTGGAAGAGAGACTAAAAGTTTTTACGGATATAATCCAAACAAGAATATTAAGAAAAAAATTAAATTATCCTTCGTATATCGGTTCGATAAGACAGCTTGCGGTTTTGATTAAGGCGGGTATTTCTTTAAAAGATGCTTTGGAAGATATTGGAAACAACACTAAAGACCCTTTGGTAAAAGAGCTGTTTTTAGAGGCTGCCGAAGCAATTGACAGTGGTAAAAGTTTAACGGATGCTTTTGCCGAATATGAAGAATATGTAGGTGGAATTTCACTTGCTATGGTGAGATTAGGTGAAAAAACCGGGGATTTGGTGATGGCACTTGAATCGTTGGCTGATATTTATGAAAATATGTATGAAAATAGACGTAAAATGGTAAAAGCTTTACGTTATCCGATTATTACGTTAGTAGCGATTGCTGTGGCTTTTGTTTTCTTAATTTTGTTGGTAGTGCCGAAATTTAAAGCGATTTTTGAGCAATTACATGCTCAGTTGCCTCTACCTACAAGGATATTGTTGGCTATTGAAAAACTTTTAAATGAGTACGGTTTTTATGTCTTAGCCGGATTGATAGTAACGATAGTTTTAGTTGCGTTTTTTTATAAAACTTCTATTGGTTTTAAACGTAAAGCCGATGCACTTTTACTAAAAACTTATCTTATAAATAGAATTATAGAATATGCTACTTTACATAGATTTTTGCTTACTTTATCTTCACTTTTAAAATCCGGTATTCCGCTTTTGGACGCTTTAAAAATTAGTGAGGGTATTATTTCCAACGAAATTATTAAAGATAAAATCAAACAAATTATAAAAGGTATTAATCAGGGTAGAAGTTTTACTGAGATGTTAAAAGAGGTGGATTTGGTAAACTTCGTAGCTCTTAGAATGATAAGTGCGGGTGAAGAGTCGGGGGAACTTGACGTTATGCTTCAAAATGCCGCAAAATATTATGAAGACAGATTCCAAGATATTATCGATAATATGCAAGCTTCAATCGAGCCTATAATGCTAACAATTATCGGTGGTTTGGTGCTTTTAATCGCTCTTGGTATTTTCTTACCGATGTGGGATTTGGCAAACGCAGCAAGAAATTTAGGATAAATTATTTTCCAAATTCATCCAATATATCGTCTTCTTCTTTTTTTATTTTGTAATTTTTATATTTTGGGTCTTTTGCCGCTTCGTCAAGCTCTTTTTTTAATTTTTTATATTCGATTCTAATATTCATAATAGCAGCCGCCACGCCCCAAAACACTCCCAGCCACAAAAGCCAAGCTTGATGAAAAAGATTTTTCATCCAGATACCAAGGCCGATTCCCATTAAGATAGCTACGACAATGGAAATGCCAAGAGAGAGCTTTTCAGCTCCCCAAACGCTTTTTCCGACTCTTCCTTTTTTTTCAACGTCCATTTTTCCTTCTTTCGATACTTTTTATATTTTATTCTCAATTTCACTAAATCCCAATATAAAAAATTAATCATCCTCAACAAAAGAGCAAATTTTAGCCACTACAAAAAAGCTAAAAAGCACAGTCCTTTTCAAGCTTGTGTGCTTTTTTTAACGCTTTTTTGCCATTAAAATTTGCTATTGTTTCGGGTTGCTTAATTTTACATTTATATCAACTCTTCAATTTCACTAACTCACTGATTCACAAACTAACAATATCACCATTTTTCCCTCTCTAACTTTCTCTATTCTCCATCTTTTCCGACTTTCCACATTTCACTACTTCACTATTCCTCATATTTCCTTAGCAATTTCTTCATATGCTTTTATCGTATTTTGGATATCGCTATTGCTCATCGCAGTACAGATAAATCCGGTCTCATAAGCACTCGGTGCGAAATAAAATCCTTTATTTAACATTTTGTTGTGGAATTTTGCGTATCTTTGAGTGTTGCTGCTATCTACATCCGCAAAGTTTTCAGGTTTTTTAGGGTTAAAGAAAAATCCGAACATACTTCCGACAACGTTATATGTAAAATCGATTCCGTTTTCTTTTGAAGTTTTTTCAAAACCTTCCATTAACGCTTTTGCTTTTTTTTCAAGTTCTTTGTAAATTTCAGGATTTTCTTTTAGCTTTTTAATAACAGCAAGTCCCGCACTCATAGCTACCGGGTTTCCGCTAAGAGTTCCGGCTTGATATACAGGACCGACAGGTGAGAGTTTTTCCATAATTTCTTTTCTACCTGCAAAAGCACCTACAGGCATACCGCCTCCGATTACTTTTCCGAATGTCACGATATCCGCTTCAACTCCGTAAATATCGAAACTTCCTCTAAGACTTGCTCTAAATCCGCTCATAACTTCATCTAAAATTAAAACCGCTCCGTAATGGTCACAAAGTTCTCTTAACTCTTCCAAAAACTCTTTTTTTGCAGGAACAAGACTCATATTTCCGGCAATCGGTTCGATAATTACGCATCCCACATCACCTTTTTCAAATGCTGCTTTTACGCTTTCGATATTATTGTATTCGGCAAGTAGTGTATGTTTTGTAAAATCAGCAGGAACTCCCGGAGAGCTTGGTACACCGAATGTCGCCGCACCGCTTCCGGCACTAACAAGCAGACTATCGCTGTGTCCGTGATAACATCCTACGAATTTGATGATATCGTCTTTTCCCGTATATCCTCTTGCAAGTCTAATAGCGCTCATCGTAGCTTCGGTACCGCTGTTTACGAATCTGATTAAATCGAGATGAGGGAAAAGCTCAAGTACCTCTTTTGCAAGTTCAACTTCCACTTTTGTAGGAGCACCGAAACTTACCCCTTTTTTTACAGCTTCGATAATCGCTTCTTGAGTATCTTTATCGCAGTGACCGAAAATCAGCGGCCCCCAGCTTTGAATATAATCCAAATATTTATTACCCTCGATATCCCAAATATACGCACCTTCTCCTCTTTCTATAAAAGGAGGCTCACCTCCAACGCTTTTAAATGCTCTAACAGGAGAGTTAACACCACCTACGATATATTGTTGTGCTTCTTGAAAAATTCCCATATTTTTTCCTTTTTTGTTAAAATTATACAAAAAAAGGCTTGCGATGAAAATTGATGAAAAATTAATTCAAAGACTTGAGAATTTATCGATGGTAGAAATCGAAAATAAAGAAAAAATGGCAAAAGACCTTGAAGAAATCGTAGCTTTTGTGGAAATGTTAAACGAACTTGATACCGAAAATATAGACGCTACGTTTTCAACCCTAAACAATCCGACACCTCTAAGAGAAGACGAACCTCAAAAAAATGATATAATCGAAGAAGTTTTAGCTCACGCACCAAAAGCAAAAGACGGCTATTTTATCGTTCCGAAAATTATTGAATAAGGATTTTTATGTCACTACCATTTACTCTTGAGCAGTTATTAAAAAGTATAAAAGCATACAATGCGAGTGATTTGCATTTAAATGTCAATTCAGAGCCGATGCTAAGAATCGACGGAAAACTTACACCCCTAAATTTACCAAAACTCTCAAACGATCAAATTATCGATTTGTGTTATTCGGTGCTTACCGATAAGCAAAAGGCTATTTTGGAAGAAGAACTCGAGCTTGACTTTTCTTTTGAAATTCCGGGAGTTGCGAGATTTAGGGCGAATTACTACTACGAAAGAGAAAATCTCGCCGCTGCTTACAGAATTATTCCCGAGAGACCTTTAACATTGGATGAATTAAAAGCGCCTTTAATTTTCAAACAACTAATCAAAAGAGAAAAAGGTCTTATTTTAGTAACCGGACCTACGGGAAGCGGTAAGTCTACTACTCTTGCCGCAATGCTTAATGAAATTAACGAATTTTATTTTAAGCATATTATTACTATCGAAGACCCTATCGAGTTTGTTCATCAGCATAAAAAATCACTTTTTTCACAAAGAGAAGTAGGGCGCGATACGAAATCGTTTTTAAGAGCGCTTAGAGCATCACTCAGGGAAGACCCGGATGTTATCTTAATCGGTGAGATGAGGGATAAAGAGACAATCGGTGCGGCTATTACGGCGGCTGAAACGGGACACTTGGTATTTGCTACATTACATACGAACAGTGCGGACCAAACGATAAACAGAATCGTAAACGTATTCCCGGCAGAAGAACAAGACCAGATAAGAACTCAGTTATCAATGGCGCTTGCGGCGGTTATTTCTCAAGTACTTTTACCGAAAGTCGGAGGCGGAAGGATTGCCGCTCATGAGATTATGATAAACAATCCGGCTATTGCAAACTTGATTCGTGAAAATAAAATCGCTCAAATTTACTCTCAAATGCAGCTAAACCAAGCGGGTACCGGAATGCAAACAATGAATCAGGTACTTGCCGAGTATGTTAGAAAACACCTTATCACAAAAGAAACCGCTATGGCTTACACGACTAAACCCGAAGAGCTTAGAAAACTTATCGGAGTTTAGGGTTGAGCTTAAACAAAGACCTTTTGGTCTCTTCTTATGATTATAATCTTCCCGAGCATTTAATAGCCAAATATCCGGTTACTCCAAGAGACAGTGCCAAGCTTTTGGTTTATGACAGAAAAAAAGATAAAGTGATTCATACCGTTTTTAGAAATATTTTGGATTTTGTGGGAGATAAAAGGTTTATTTTTAATAATACGAAAGTAATAAAAGCGAGAATTTACGGCAAAAAAGAGAGTGGTGGGAAGATAGAACTTCTTTTGAACAGACCTTTTGGGGATAAATATCTTGTTTATATCAGAGGAAAAGTCAGAGTCGGTACTAAATTATATTTTGATAAAGGATTGGTTGCTGAAGTCGTAGAATTATTGGAAGACGGAAGCAGGGTGGTTGAGTTTAAATTAAAAACTCAAAACGAAATGAAAAATTTGGAGTTTTTGGAGCTTGTAAAAATTTTAGAAGAAATAGGCCACGTACCTTTGCCTCCATACATTAAAAGAGAAGATGAAAAAATAGACGAAAGCGAATATCAAAGCGTTTTTGCAAAAAAAGAAGGAGCCGTAGCGGCTCCTACTGCGAGTTTGCATTTTACGGACGAGCTATTGAAAAAAATAGAAAAAAAAGCGTATTTAACTCTTCATGTGGGAGCTGGAACTTTTAAACCCGTTGAGGTTGAAGATATAAGAGAGCATAAAATGCATAGCGAGTTTTTTGAAATACCGAAAACTACCGCAGAAATTTTAGATAGTGATGAGGAAATTGTAGCTGTAGGTACAACTTCTACAAGAACGATAGAATATTACGCAAGAACCAAAAAGTTATCGGGGGAATGCGATTTGTTTTTAAATCCGTTAAATCCGCCTATTAGGGTTAATCATCTTCTTACAAATTTTCATTTGCCAAAATCTACGCTTATAATGCTTGTTGCGGCGTTTATAGGAAGAGAAAAGACTCTTAAGCTTTACGAAGAAGCGATAAAAAACAATTACCGCTTCTATAGCTACGGCGATGCTATGCTTATTATATGAGCGTACAATGAAGAGTTAAAAATGAAAAGTTTAAATCACTTTTCACTTTATATTTTTAACTTTCAACTATCTTATCTACCCACATTGCAAATTGAAATTCAGGTAACGCACCCATAACTCTATCAATTTCGTTTCCATTTTTAAGCGCTACGATTGTTGGAATACTTCTGATTCCGTATTGTGCTGCGATTTGCGGTACTTCTTCGGTGTTTACTTTTAAAAAGTTAGCTTTTAAAGGATAATTTGCCGCCACTTTTTGGAAAGTCGGCGCAAACATTTGACATGGACCGCACCATACTGCCCAAAAGTCTATAATTACAGGAACGCTTACGTTTTTTACGATTTTTTCGAATTCAGCGGCGTTTTGGATTGTTATAGGTTTGTTGTCAAGCAAATTCCCTTTACAAACCCCACAAACCGCTTTTTTATAACTCTCTTTTTTCGGTAATTTATTTAAAGCTTTACAATGAGGACAAGCCACTACTATTGTTTCCATATTCCCCTCCGATATTTTTAGTGTGATTGTATCAACTTTATTTATTTTTGTCAAATTATAGTTTTACGATTTTCGCTCCGTATCCTCCCATATGAGGAGGCGCGTCGTGAAACTCTTTTACCAAAGGATGATTTTTTAAAAGTTCGGTTATTCCTTTGGCTAAAATTCCTTTTCCCATTCCGTGATATATCCATACTTCTTCAAGTCCGGCAAGTGCTGCGTTGTTTAGGTATTCTTCGGTTTTTTCAAGAGCTTCTTCGAGTCTCATACCGTGTAAGTCAAGTTTAATATCAACTTTTTGAGGTTTAGGTTTATAGATTTTGCTCTCTTTTTTTACAGGCGCCAAGTACGGCTTTAGTGCCGATTTTGATATAAGTAGTTTTTTGCCGTCGAATTCTACAAGCGCGTTTTTACCTTTGATTTCTACAATGGTCCCGACGCTGTTGCCGTATTTTACGTTATCTCCGATTTTGAATTCTCTATTTATTTCTTCTTTTTGTATTTTAATTTTTGAGCGTAATTTATGAGCTTCGTTAAGTTTTCTATGTGCTTCTCTCGTGTCTTTTGCTTTTATAGCTTCTTTTGCGGCTTTTATTGCGGCGTTGTATTCGCGATGTAGTTTTTCTCTTTCTTTTTGGATTTTTTCGTTGAATTCCTCTTTTTGTCTTATGAGAGACTCTTTTAATAATTTTACATTTTCAAGTTCGCTTTGAAGTTCTTTTATTTTTTGTTTTTGTTCGAATTCTAACTTAGCCGATTTTTCGATTAAAACGTCTAATTTTTCAAGGTCTTCGGAGTATTCTTGTCTTGCTTTTTGAATAATATTAATAGGAATTCCATATCTTTTTGCCGTTTCAAACGCATAACTTTTTCCAATAGTTCCTTTTATGAATTCGTATGTCGGTTTTTCTTTTTTTTCGTCGTATATCGCTGCTAAAAGCTCAACTTCTTCGTTTTGAGCAAGAAGAGTTGCAAGTCTTTTGTGGTGAGTCGTGATAACTATACGATTTTTTTTCATAAGTTCTTCGATTATTACCTTAAAAAGACTCGCAGCTTCGTTTGCGTCAGTCCCGAGCTCGATTTCATCCACTCCTATGAGATTATTCTCTTTTGCGAAAACTTCTTTGAATTCTTTAATTCTCCCGGCAAAGGTTGAGATGTCGTTTTTTACGTTTTGAGGGTCGTCTATGATAGGGACTATCTCCTTAAAATGAGGAATTACGGAATTTTCCCTTATTTTCATCGGAAGAAGATATTTACTCATAAACGCCGCACTAAGAATGGATTTTAAAAGCATAGTTTTTCCTCCGGCATTTACACCCGTAATAATCAAAACCTGCTTATCCCATTCAAGAGTTACGGGTTTGCAATCGTGTAGTGCCGGATGACAAAAATCTCTTAAATACATCTTTTTGGTTTTAAATGTAGGCATAATAAATTCGAGATTTTCGTTTTTCGCCATAAAAACTCTTGCTTGAAGAGCGTCGAATTTGTCGAATTCATTATTTATAAACTCCAAAAATTTAACCCATTTTCTTAGAGTCTCGCTGAAATTTTTGGCAATTTCATAAAGAATTTCCTCTTTTTTACTTTCAAGTTCGTCAAGCTGTTTTTTTAGTTTTTCTATTCCTCTTGGGAAAACGTAAAAAAATCCCCCTTGGCTTCTTCCTAAAATTTCGGCATCAAGGACTTTATTGTATCCGCCTCTGACAAGCAGACACTCTTCACCGGATTGAAGGTGTATTTGTCTATCAACCAAAAAAGGCTCCAATTTTTTTGAATTCAGATATTTATACAACTGCTGTCTGATTGAGGATTTTACTTCTTTTATTTTTTCGTTTATAAGGTCTATATCTTCAAAGCCGATAACTTCGCCTTTTTCGTTGTAATGTTTAATCAAATTTTCGATATCTTC
>Ga0256843_1001585_pt1 | contig 17677 bp, 18 predicted proteins | sample AlvinellametaG_FD_191572 | JGI IMG/M metagenome (GOLD analysis project Ga0256843, IMG submission 191572) | Pompeii worm associated microbial communities from hydrothermal vent at the East Pacific Rise, Pacific Ocean - Alvinella | ecosystem: Host-associated > Annelida > Integument > Unclassified ... | reverse complement strand
CCCCAACCAACTCAGCATCAACACTACCAGGCAACTGAGAAGCAATAACCAACCCATCCTTACCAACAACCATAGAACCCTTAATACCCTCCGTCTTATTCAACTCCAACAAAACCCTATCAATCATGTTATCACCAACTTGATTTATTTATATTTATTTATATTTTGTCTATCATATTTGTTTATTTTTATTTTTCATTTTTGGACGATTTTAGTAATAGTGTATGTAATTATGTCGTTTTTATTTTAAGTTCTTATGTAGGTGTTAAGTGTTCTCTTACTATATATAATTTTTTTAAATTTTCAAAAGTGATCATTTAAAAGACAGCTTAAAAGTTCTTTTAACCCTTCTTTTTTCAAAGCACTACCTTCAATAACAAATTTTGGAGAGAAATATTTGTTTACCTCATCCAAATCGATTTTTTTAATGTCAGTTTTGTTTATAAATATACCATATGGAATATTTTTTGATTCTAAGGATCTTACTATCTCTATATCTTCCTCTGTTATTCCTTTGGAGGCATCTAACACAACTAATGCCAAGGTTGTGCCTTTTAAAGTTAAGTCCCTCATGAATTCAAATCTTTTCTGCCCGGGAGTCCCAAAGAAGTGAATTTTTTTGTTATCCACTGTTAAAGATCCGTAATCTATTGCTGTTGTTATTCCTCTATGCTCAACTTTTCCAATACTTCCGATTAAACTTTCCATCAGTGTAGTTTTTCCTACATCACTGGATCCTATAACTACAACCTTTATTTCCTCTCTTTTCTTCATAATTCTTCCCCATACAAAAAACTCTACACTTACATTACCGCATACAATATATAAATATTTTCTATAAAGAATACTTATCAATTTAGGCACGTGTATATATATAATTTCAAATGTTTTTATTATCAGTGTTCAAATAACTTTCTTGCACTTCTTTTTATAGCCCCTTCAGCAGCAGCTCCTCCAATCAATGTTTTTATTTCTTTAACTAACGACTGAGCAGCTACAAGAGTTGTCGGTTTAATTTCTGCATTTTCAATCTCCTTCTTTATCAAATCATCTAAATTACTTAATATTTCAAGAGCTGCCTCTAAATCTTTCTGTTTATCTAATAATTTCATAGATGATGCACTTCTAACAAGTAATTCGGGATTCAATGCTTTAACTAATCCCTCAACTCCTGAGGTTTCAACAAGTGAAGCCATCGTTTGTAATGTCATAATAACTTGCTGTTCTATCATCTTCTTAGGAACGTTTATTATATTTCTTCCAACCGAGTAGTAGTCCAATACCCCAGAGAGAGCAACAGCAGTTACTAAGCTACCCATATCTGCAACAACAGAAGATACATCAGCAGGAACAATATATGCCTCTTTTCCCGCACTCTTTGCTAATTCAACTAATTTATTTATCTGATCTTCTGTTGCTAAGTCCCTATTATCAGTAGTTTTTCCACCGATAACATAATGACCGTGTTGAGGAGTTCCTGGAACCGCTGCGGGGTGCATTGAGCTAATTCCAACGTCTTTTCTTTTAGTTCTTAAAATTGGCTCTAATGAATAGTATAAAACTACTGGAGAGACAGTGCATGTGTTGCAGATAACTGCATTTTGAGGAAGGTGTTCTATTATTGTTTTGGCTATTCTGAATGTTGCTCTTCCAAATGGTGTGAAGAGGATGTGAACTTCTCCATGTTTTGCAGCTTCAACATCATCACTAACAACCTTAACTCCCGCTTCCTCAACCTTCCTCCAAAGATCCTCACTCATTATCCCCCTATTCGGCTCAGCCAAAACAACATCATGCCCCGCCTTAGCAAACTCAATAGCCATCCTCGAACCACCATAAGGCGGCTCACCACCGAACTTCTCTTGGACGTTGAGTTTTTCTAAGTATAGTTTTTGATTTCCTGCTCCGTAAACAGATACTTTCATATTATCCCTCAATATTATTATATTGTATTTATTTTATTGCTTATTTACATATCCGAGTATTTATAGAAACATATCCAATTGTTAAACATTCTACTCATTGCGTAAAAAATTTGTTAATTTTTAAAAATTCTACATGCAAGTTTCACAAATATTTTTCAAATTCGAAAATTCAATGTATCTTTAAGATTGCTTTATAAGTGTTGATTTAACCCTATATAAAGTTTATCATAAAAATTAATAACAACATTAAAAAAATAAATAATAGCCATTATCCATTTAAAAATTAAGCATTAAAAATTTTAAAATTAGTTAATAAATTCAATATTTTCAGTTATTTTTGAATTTATTAGACCATTTTGCAAAGAGTTGTAGAAAAACAGGAATTATGTAAAACACTACAAAAAAGCCAGCTATGAATCCAGTTATAAATCTTAACTCATTGAAACTCTGTCTCAATCCAATTAACTGTGTTGTTCCATCAATTGCCATGGGAGTTAAAGCGAGAATCAGATATATCCGATTTGGCACCTTGAAATCATCCAATTTTTTAATCATTGGATAAACAATCAATCCAAGTAAAACTCCTGTATAGATTCCAAAACATCTCGCACAGACAGCCATTTTATTTCCAAAGATAAAAAAACTTCTCTGAGGTAGTTGATGGCAAATTGGGGAATAAAGCATGTAGAGATCTTCACTTATTATTTTATAAATTGGGACATTATTTCCAAGATATGCGAAGTAAGGGGTAAGAATGATTCCTAAGTAAAACATAACGAATGATATAAATAGAACTATATAAAATCGAGATAGGGAAGACATGTAAATCACTCACATAAAATAAATTAATAAAATCTGATTAAAGGGATTATCTATTTTTTATAAGAACATAGAGTATTCCTCCAACTGCTCCTAAGATTGCTCCAAAGATGATTCCTCCGATTATAGAGAAGATTAAAGAGCCACCCATTCCCATTGGAGTGTAGTGAGCGTATGCTGTAAAGATGGTCATGTAAAGGAAATAGCTTATAATACTTCCTATAACTCCACCAATAACTCCTGAAACAGCCCCAACTAATCCACAATTTTCATAATCACAAACTCCTCCTGAATTTACGTAGAGGTGTGCAGCAACTGCTCCTCCAACAATAAGACCCAAACAACACACAACATCAAGAACCATTCCTACAAGCCCTCCAATAATTGCCGGCTTTAACATCTTCTCCTGATCAAAATTTACCATCCTCTCACCAACCAAATATTTGCTATCTAATTTTTAATATCTAATTTTCTCTGTTTAAATCATTTAACATTTAATAATATCATCGTTTGTTTTTATATATTTTTCTATTTTTATATTGGTTAATAACATGTTTCATACAACCTTCCATTAACCACGGTATAGATCGGAACTCCTTTAACCCTCCAACCATCAAATGGACTAAATTTTGCCTTTGATTTGAACATTTCAGCATTAATTTTTACCTCTTTTTTTAAGTCAATGATCGTTAGGTTTGCAAAATTGTTTTCTCTAATTTTATTATCTATTTTAAAAATATTGGCAGGGTTTGAAGATAAAATCTTTACTGCCGTTGTCAAGTCAATGATTTTTTTACTTACCAAATTTAGAGTTAAAGGAACTATCGTCTCTATTCCGGGTATTCCAGAAGGGCAGTGTCTAACATCCCTAAGTTTTTCTTCTAACGTGTGAGGAGCGTGATCTGATGCGATAATATCTACCTCCCCTTTTATTATCCCGTTAATTAATGCGATATTATCCTCTTTTTCCCTTAGAGGAGGATTGAATTTTCCAAATCCTTTGAGATCCTCAGCCATCTCCCTATTCAAATATATATGATGAGGAGCAACTTCCACAGTTATTTTTACATTTTTCAGTGTTTGTCTTGCCTTGTTTATTAATTGAAGAGATAATTTTGTAGAAATATGGCAAAAATGAATGTGTGGTTTAAATCTATTTAATTTATCGATAATTTCCAAGTTTTTTAAAACCTCTTTTACCGCTTCTACTTCTGATCTTTTATCCCTTATTTTGCAGTGATCTTCCCAAGTTTCAAGTTTATATTTTTTTAAATTTTCTTCTATTATGTCTTTATGCTCTGCGTGAATGCAAAAGAGCTTATTTTGGCTTAGAATATCCTTCAATTTTGAATAATCGTTAATAAATAAGTCCCCAACAGATTTAACCATAAATATTTTATACGCCTTTGCTTCCTCAACTGTCTCAAGATAGTTGCTTTCAGTAATCCCAAAATTTAAAAAAGTGTTTATTTTACTCTTATTTTTACATTCTTCAAGTTTTTTGTAGAAGAGTTCCTTCGTAGTTATAGGAGGGGTGTTATTAGGCATATCTATTGCAAAACAAACTCCTCCGTTTATTCCTGCCAAACTACCACTTAAAAAATCTTCTTTTTTTTCTTCCCCCCATCTAAAATGGACATGAGCATCTATAACCCCCGGAATAACTACTAATCCATTCAAATCCAAAACGTCTTCATTATTAGATTCAATAAAACGTGAAATTTTCTTTATTTTTCCATCCTCTCCGATCAATATGTCTCCTTCAGTAATTCTATCCCTATCTAAGATTTTGCAATTTTTTAAAATCATAACCCATCCCTTCCTGTACTGTTAGTAATAATCTTTAAACTTTAAAGTTAAAATTATTAAATATTAAATGTTTATTATGAGAGTGTTTATTATTAAGTAGTTAATCAACACCCATATCCGAATTTTATAAAAAATTTATAAAAAGTAGTATAAAAAATTATAAAAGTTCAATACAATTATTTAAAAAAGTTATAAAGGTATGAAGATTTATATAATGATTATAATCTATAAAAAAACAAATAAAACAAAAACAGGAGGATAATATGGAGCTACACATTGATGAAAAGAGATTGTTAAAGATATTTCAAGATCAGGGAAAGGAAGAGTTCAACTTAGAGGAATTAGAAAATTATATGCCAAAAGAAAAAATCTTAAGGGTATCTTTATGGCTAAAAGGTAAGGGTTTAGTAGATAGCGAGGAAAAAATAAGAAAGATCGTTAAAATTGCAAAAAACGATGAATTCCCAGAACGAAAAATTGCCAAATATTTAAAGGAGCATAATCTATCAGAGATCGAGATTAAAAACCTAAAGGATATACTTCCAAAAGAAGAAATAAACGCAGCATTGGGGGCAATAAAAAGAAAAAACATTGCTAAAATAGAGAGGGGGAAAATTATCTTTGAAAACTTGGATTATGATGATGATGAAGAAAAACTCTTAGAAAAAATAAAAGATGGTTTAAACCTCGATAATCTCGATGAGGAAGAGAAAAAAATAGTTGATATTTTAAGAAAAAGAGGATTTGTTAAAATTGATGAGGAAAAGAAGATAACAATAAAACTAACTGAAAAAGGAAAAGAGTTTATAAAAAAACCTATTGAGATTGAAGAAGAAATAACTCAGTTAACAAGAGATATTATAATAAGCGGAAAATGGAAAAAAGCATATATCAGACCCTACGATGTAAAAATACCAACTAAACCAGTATATCCTGCTAAAATACATCCTTTAACAAGGATTATTAGGGAAGTTAAGGAGATCTTGTTAGCAATGGGTTTTAAAGAAGTAAAAAGTCCAATTGTGGAAACAGAGTTTTGGAACTTTGATATGCTGTTCGAACCACAGGATCATCCAGCAAGAGAAATGCAGGATACATTCTTTTTAAAGTATCCAAAAGAAGGAGAAATTCCAAAAGATCTGCTAAATAGTGTTAAAAAAGTCCATGAAAGATGCTGGAAATATAAATTCAATGAAGATATTTCAAAGAGATTGATTTTAAGAACACATACGACCTCTTCATCAATAAGATATTTGGCCTCATTATCTGAAGAAGAAAAAGAAAAACCACATAAAGTTTTCTGCATTGATAGGGTTTTTAGGAACGAGGCAATCGACTATAAACACTTACCAGAGTTTTATCAGTGTGAAGGAATTATAATGGGAGAGGATGTTAATTTTAATAATTTAATTGGTGTCTTAAAAGAGTTTTTAAAAAGATTAGGGTTTGAAAAGGTTAGATTTAGACCTGCTTATTTCCCATTTACTGAACCATCATTAGAGGCAGAGGTTTATTTGGAGGGTAGAGGGTGGTTAGAGATTTTAGGAGCTGGAATTTTTAGGCCGGAAGTATTAGAACCGATTGGAATCAAAAAGCCAGTTTTAGCTTGGGGGATCGGATTTAGCAGGTTGGCTATGCTTAGATTTGGGTTAAAGGATATTAGAGATCTCCATAAAAACGATTTAGATTGGTTAAAAAGAGTTTAATACTTAGTGCTTTTTTACTTTTAATTTTTTAAATAGATCAACTCTCTCCTTAATTCTCTTTTTTATTTCATCAATCCCCTGCCCTTTCTTTAAAACTGCTGGAACTATAAATTTCCACTGTTTCCATGGTGGAGAGCATTTGAAAAATTCGCATATCCCATCTAAAACTGTATCCCAGTCCTCTTTTTTTATCTTATCCATTTTATTAACCACGAGAATTGGGCTTATTTTAAGATCGGTTATAAAATCGAACATCTCCAAATCGATAGGTATTTCCCCTCTCTCATCCCATCTCTTAACAATTTCAAAAAACGACTTTGCATCAATTATTTGGACTGCGGTAGCTATCTTATCCGCGTTATTTTCAATATAGTGGACTATTTCATCCTTTATTTTTTCCTGCACATTTTTAGGGAGGCCTGACATATAACCAAATCCCGGTAAATCAACTAATATATAATCCCCAAGATCATATTCGTTAATTTTTAATGTCAATCCTGGCCTTTTTCCAACTTTAACATCTTTTCTCCCAGTCATTAATTTAACGAAAGTTGATTTTCCAACATTACTTCTTCCAACAACCACAACCTTGGGTTTTTCCTTTTTTATATGATATTTTTTCTTTAAATTTGCATATTTCTCAAAAAAATTCATAATAATCACTTTGATTATTTTTACATAATTTAAATTTTAATTTAAATTTAATATTTATTGGAAAAATAAAATACACAAATGAAATATGTATGTTGTAAAAATTGTTAAGTATTTTAATAGAGGCATTTATCAATCAATTTCATTGTCTATTATTCATTATTATTTATTTCCTATCTTTTAATTTTATCATCTCATCAAACAAAAACATCGTATCGTGAGGCCCAGGTCTTGCCTCTGGGTGGAATTGAACAGAAAATATTGGCAAATTTTTGTGCTTTATTCCTTCAACTGTTCTATCATTTAAATTTATAAAGCTAACTTCTAAATCATCTGGAAGAGTGTTTTCATCAACAGCAAAGCCATGATTTTGAGATGTTATATAAACTTTTTCTGTCTCTAAATCTTTAACTGGCTGGTTTCCTCCCCTATGTCCAAACTTCATTTTATATGTTTTTCCTCCAAAAGCCAGTGAAATGAGTTGATTGCCAAGACAAATTCCAGTTATCGGAACAACTCCTATTAAATTCTTAATATTTTTAATAACCTCTTTTAGTCGTGCAGGATCTCCTGGACCATTAGATATTAGAACGAAATCTGGATTATAATTTAATATCTCATCATAACTTGTGTTGTAAGGAACTTGAATAACTTCACAACCTCTATTCAATAAACATCTAATAATGTTCATTTTAACGCCACAATCCAACAGAACACATCTTGCCCTTGGATCTGATGTTTTATGAACTACAACATCCCTCGTTGAAACCATTGGAACCAAATCAATATCTGAAATATCCTTATATTTCTTAACTCTCTCTAAAAGATCTTCAATTTCACTATCTTCTATCCTCTCTCCGACTTTTAAACAACACTTCACAACTCCCTTATCTCTTATCTTTCTTGTTAAAAATCTGGTGTCAATATCCTGAATACCTGGAATATCATACTCCTTTAAAAGATCATCCAACTCCTTTCCAGTTAATTCTCTAACTACAAATCCTTCTGCCTTTACCCCATCTGATTCAAACCAGTCCTTTTTAACTCCATAATTACCCTCTAACGGATAGGTCATCATAACAACTTGTCCTTTATAAGAGGGGTCTGTTAAAACCTCAACATAGCCAGTCATAACTGTTGTAAAAACCAGTTCTCCAAAAATCTCTTTTTCTGCTCCAAAACCTTTACCTCTAAAAACTGTCCCATCTTCCAATATTAAAACTGCATCCATAAGATCACCTAACATTTACACTTTAACTATCTAACTATATATCTTAGTTGTTCTCATAAACTATTTCCTATTTAATATAAAAAAGTTAATTAATACGAATCATGCTTTTTTGATATTAGATGTTTTTTGCTATAACTGCTATTGATTGTTAAGAAGATTTATAATTTGTGGCTGATATTAATATAATTAAAAAATTATAAAAATCAAAAGCCAATACTTAAATAAGGTTAATAAAAGTTAATAATCGGAATTAATAAAAATTAATAATAAAAATAAAAATTAATAAAAGAGCTTGGCAGTAAATATTATAAAATATATAAGATTATAAGAGATAAAATTAGATAAGCAGTTATAAAGGTTATATAAAGATTACAATTAGACGAAAATTAAAAATTGAAAGATGAAATGAAATATAAAACAAAATGGTGAGGTAATTATGGTTAAAATATTAATCACAGATCCTTTACATGAAGATGCAATAAAAATATTGGAAGAAGTTGGAGAAGTGGAAGTGGCAACAAACCTAACAAAGGAAGAGTTGATAGAAAAGGTAAAAGAGGCAGATGTTTTAGTAGTGAGAAGTGGAACAAAGGTTACAAGGGATGTTATTGAAAATGCAGAGAAGTTAAAGATAATAGGTAGGGCAGGTGTTGGTGTAGATAACATAGATGTTGAAGCAGCGACAGAAAAAGGGATCATAGTAGTTAATGCCCCAGACGCTTCTTCAATTTCCGTTGCTGAGTTGACTTTGGGCTTAATGCTCGCTGCTGCAAGAAACATCCCACAGGCAACTGCCTCATTAAAAAGAGGAGAATGGGATAGAAAAAGATTCAAAGGAATAGAGTTGTATGGAAAAACACTTGGAGTTATTGGTTTGGGAAGAATAGGACAGCAGGTAGTTAAAAGGGCTAAGGCATTCGGTATGAACATTATCGGCTACGATCCCTACATTCCAAAGGACATGGCTGAGGAGATGGGTGTTGAGTTGATTGATGATATAAACGAACTCTGCAAGAGGGCTGATTTTATAACTTTACACGTTCCGTTAACACCAAAAACAAGGCATATAATTGGAAAGGATCAAATAAATTTAATGAAAAAGAATGCAATAATAGTTAACTGTGCAAGAGGGGGGCTTATTGACGAAAAGGCCTTGTATGAGGCATTAAAAGAGAAAAAAATTAGAGCAGCTGCTTTGGATGTGTTTGAAGAAGAACCACCAAAGGATAATCCGCTATTAACATTAGACAATGTTATCGGAACACCTCATCAGGGAGCATCAACAGAGGAGGCACAAAAAGCAGCCGGAACTATTGTAGCAGAGCAGATAAAGAAAATTTTAAGAGGAGAGTTAGCTGAAAACGTTGTAAATATGCCAAATATCCCTCAAGAAAAGTTAGGAAAATTAAAACCTTATATGTTATTGGCTGAAATGCTCGGAAATATAGTAATGCAGGTGTTAGATGGCTCTGTTAAGAGAGTTGAGATAGTATACTGTGGCGATCTTGCAAAAGAAAAAACCGATTTAATAAAGAGGGCATTTCTTAAAGGATTGCTATCCCCGATACTCTTGGCTGGTATAAACTTAGTTAACGCTCCGGTAATTGCAAAAAATAGGAACATAAGTGTAATAGAGACCACAACATCCGAGAAAAAATTTGGCAATGCTATAAAAATAATTGCTGAAAGTGATAAGAAGAGATTTTCCATAACAGGGGGGATAGTAAACAACAAGCCAGTGATCTTGGATGTTGATGGGTATGATGTCAACTTTATTCCAGAGGGAGCGTTGGCTATAATTAAACACATTGACAGACCGGGCACAATTGGAAGGGTTTGTATCCTCCTTGGAGATTATGGAATAAACATTGCTGGAATGCAAGTTGGTAGAAAAGAACCAGGAGGAGAGAGCGTAATGCTCCTAAACTTGGATCATACTGTTCCTGAGGATGTTATTGAGAAAATAAAAGAGATTCCAAATATTAAAGATGTTGCAGTTATCAATCTATAAGGAATCTTTTTAATTCAGAAATACTCATTTTTTCTTTTAAAAAATCCTTTGGAATTAAGTATAAAAATTTTGGATCGTATGGTTCTCCTTTCAGCCCTAAAACAACCGCATCAACATTTTTAGGATATTTTAAGGTTATGATCTCATTTAAAGGATAGGTCTTTTTAAAAATAGGGTAGACCTTATATCCTCTAAAATATATCCCATCTTCTCTGAACTCGGCTCCAATGTTTTTTAAATAAAACGCAAGAGATCGAGAGGTTTCATCCAACGAATCCAAATTTTCAAAGATAAATTCTCCACTCCCCTCTATCTCTATTCTCTTAGCAAAGTTTATCTTAACTTCTCCATTTGTAGAAACATCTTCAATTTTTATCTTTTTTCTTCTAAGTTTATACCACAATCTACTAAAAAATGATCTTACCTTATATTTTACCAAAATATATAATCCAAATATCCCAATTAATATTAAAAATATCGGTAGAGCGAAAATTGCCAAAACTATCAATAAAAATAAAATAAGGAGCATTAAAAATAAACCCATCACTCCTCCCACTCGATATACTTTAACTTTCATCAATATCCCTCAAAGCGTTTTTTATTAGTGTTATATATTCTTCTTTTTTTGGAACAACCATAATTTTTTTAGATGGTAGTTTTATGGAAGCTCTAAAACCATATTTTCTCGCAATTTCAGTTGCTAATTTATTATATTTGTATAAGTTATTAAAAAGCTCTTCGTTCAATGTTGCGTTTTCATCAGCGTACTGCAAACAGCACCCTTCTCTCCAAAATCCAACTTTATCTCCAACTTCGTGTGATTTCTCAACTTTTATGTTATAAAATTCCATCAATTTCAAAACATCATCATAAGATAATCGAATCAAAGGTCTAAAAAATAAGATTTCATTATTTTTACTATATTTTTGTGGAACAGGAGTTAGTTCCATCTTATCGTATTTCACTTCACCATACCTTTCCCTTAAATAATTCATAACCGCTCCAGACACTTTTTCAAGAGCAGAATCTCCTGTCATTATTATCTTAATTCCTTTTTCTCTCGCAAAATCCACAGTTTTATCTTTCATTATATTTTTACATATTCTACAAATACTACTTCCCTTAGCCCCCTTTGTCCTTTTTAAAATCTCATTCGTAATGTCAAAAAACACTGCTGGAATGTTATATTTTTCTGAAAGAGCCATAACCATGTCTTTTGAAATTTCCCAACTCCATCTATGATAAAAGTGTATTAAATATTTAATATTCAAACCAATATCTCTGGCTAAGGCAATTGCAGTTGAGCTGTCTTTACCTCCACTTGCCATAACCACGATCCCTTCATCCAACATATCTCTCTCTTTAAATTGTGATACAATATCTCTCTTTAAGCTGTTTAGATCATTTAATTTCCTTTTACACCTTGTCCATTCTGAAAATTTCATAGATCTCCCTCACGGAATAATTTTTATACCACCTACTATAAAGAGATTTATAATAAGTTTATTATTGATATAAAACTGTTTATTTTAAGATGTAGAAGTATTAATTTGATCAACGACTTAAAACAACTTTATAAAACCAATAAAACAAAGATATTAAAATAATAATGAAAATGATAATGATTTAAAATTTTAAAATAAATGAAACTAAGATTTTATACGAATGTGGGGGAGGTAGGGAGAATATGAAATTGGAATATAAAGTTTTCCTGATCTCATTAGTTATGTATGTGATTATTGCAGTAGTGGCAAATTTTTTTAACAATTTCATAATTTTAATAATCTTAGGGGGCATATTCTCTGTGGTAATTACCTTTTTAGTGAAAAATACGACATCAACTCCAATAAAAGAAATCATTAACATTATAGAGAAAGAAGATATTGTAGATGTTGATACCATAAACCTTCCAAGTGATGATTTTAAAGTTTTATATGAAAAGATATATACCCTCATGAAAAAATTAAAAGAAAAAGAGAAAGAACTCGAAATAATGGAAAAAGAAATTGCCCAAACATTTAAAGAGGCATTAAACGCATTGGAACATCTTGCTAACGGGGACTTTTCTGTTCGATTAAATGAAAACAGAGAAAGAAATAAGTTCCAAAAAATGTTTAATAAGGCAATAAACAACGTTTCAACAATAATTGAAAATATAAGAAAGGAAGTGTTAGATCTAAACTTACAAATTGAAGTTTTGAAAAAAGAGACAAAAAAGGCACGTGAAGCAATAGAACAGATGAGTGATGCAGCCCAGCAAGTTGCAACTGCTGCATCGGATCAATCTGCAAAACTACAAGATATAACACAAGAAGTCGAAAAAACAGATGAACTTGCCAAAAGGACAGAGAATCTATCAGAAGAAGGAGAAAAAGTTTCTATAGAGGCAAGTGAAAAGGCGGATGAAGGAATAAAAAAGATCGAAAATGCTGTTGAGGCAATGCAAAAAATATCCAATGTAATTGATGAACTCAGTAAAGCAATTCAAGAACTCGGAACAAAATCTAAAAAGATTAATGAAATTACTGCTTTAATTAAAGATATTGCTGAGCAAACAGGACTTTTAGCTTTAAATGCTTCTATTGAAGCGGCAAGAGCTGGAGAGGCAGGAAGGGGTTTTGCCGTTGTTGCAAGTGAGATAAAAAACTTGGCTGAAGAGATAGGGAAATCAGTAGATGATATAAATAGAACGATCGATGAGATAAATAGTCAAATAGAAAAAACTGTGAATTTGGGAATTGTAGGTAAAAATGAAGTAGATAAGGGAGTTATTGCCGTTGATGAGGTTAATGCCGTCTTCTTGAAAATAAAAGAGAGTGTAGATAACACCACCCAAAAAATAAAAGAGATTAAACGATCAGCAAAAGTTACCATTGACAATATGGAAAAAGCTCTCAAAGATATACAAGATCTTGCATCCATATCAGAAGAATTTACCGCTACTGCTGAAGAACTCTCTGCAAATGCAGAAGAAGAAAGAAAAGCAATAGAAGAGATAGAAGAGGTTATTATAAATCTTGAAAAGGTTTCAAAATCCGTAAAAGAAAATATAATGAGAATAAAAACCTCAAAAAACATAACAGTAGATGAAGCTTTCAAACTTCTTGATAATGAAGAATATGTGTTTATAAACGTAGTTCCAGATGATAAATATGACGGTAAAATACCAAATTCAATTCATATTCCAATAAATGAGCTCGAAAATAGATTAGACGAAATTCCAAAAGATAAAAAAGTTGTAGTGTATTGTAAATTAGGATTTACAAGTCCAAGAGGTTATATGATTCTAAAAGAGAAGGGATATGATGTATACAACATGGAAGGAGGATTAAAGGCCTGGAGAGAGAAAGGTTATCCAGTAGAAAAGTAAGTTTTTCTAATTTATCTTATTTTTAATACTTTATCTGGATATACAACTATTCCTTCATCAGTTATATCAAACGGATGCCTTTTTAATGAATGGCTCGTTCCTCTCATCTTCCATACAATTAAACTCCTCTTTAACTCTCCATCAATCTCATCTAAGTCCAATCTTATAATCCCATCAACAGCGTGTTCAACTCCAGGCCCCCCAAACCCTCTCTCTCCAACAGAAATTTGAGATGTAAATATGGCTGTGCAACCTAATCCAGATATTACCCTTTTTAGTAAAAAAACCGTTCTTCTTGCCAGCATTGGTTTATTTATATAGAGTGTTGTTACAGAGTCGATACCTATTCTTTTAGCATCAATATCATTTATTGCTGTCTTTAAAACATCGATTAATTCTCTCTCATCATTGGGATCATTAACAATATACCTTTCCCTTTTTGCGGCACTTCCTATTCCATAGGTAAAAGCATCAATTATAGCAAATCTCCCCTCTTCTTCTAACTTTCGGACATCCCATCCAAATTGCTTCATATTTTCCCTAATTTGGACAGGATGCTCTTCTAACGCTACCAAAATGCTTGGTTCATCATACTCGGCAGCTCCTTTATATAAAAACTGCTGGCAAAATATAGATTTCCCAGTTCCAGGACCTCCAGATAATAGAACGACATTCCTTTCTGGAATTCCTCCATGCAAGATCTCATCCATTCCAGGGATCCCTGTCTTTACTCGTCTCATAGATCTCCTCTCCTTTATATTTTTTTCTTATCTACTCCCTAAATGATCTCATCTCTAATTTTTTCTCTGGGATGTCATCTAAAAACATTAGAGATCCTTTTATCTCCACTGCACACACCTTAGACGGATCCACGATAGCAAATGACTTATCTTCCATATTCCAAATGATTATAGGATCTCGCTTTCCAGTCCAAAGATATTTTAAGATCCCATTTTTTAGATGAATAACTGCATCAAAATCATAATCACCTTCTATCGCATTTCCCTCAAAGTGTATCTTAACATGTAGCTTATCAATCTTTTTTCTTGCCATACTCCCCCACACAGTTATTTTTATAATTTTTTATTTTTAGGTCTTCTTCGTTCTCGGACTGAGAATTTTATATTTATTTTATATTTTTTTATAAATATTTCCTAACTGTATATAAATTTCATATTCTATATTTTTATATTTTTTCACATTTTATTTTCCATAGTTTTATAATTTTCTAATAATTTTTCTATTAACAACCTCCCTCATTCAAAAAATCAAAAACAGAACATCCCACATAAAACTAATATAACTCAACCAAATCATATAAATCATCCTAACCACATAAAATTAAAATCAAGGAGAGATGATGAAAGCGTATCCAATAACTACAAGATATATAAAAAGAGGAGAAGATTTTATTCCGATAATAATCGACGCAATAAGAAATAGCGGGATAAAGTTAGAAGATGGGGATTTTATAGTTTTAAGTGAGAAGATGGTTTCTACTGCCGAAGGAAACTTTGTTGATGAAAGTAAATTTGAACCTGGAATTTTGGCCTACTTTTGTTATTACTGGTCTAAATATCTTTGGGGATATGTCTTAGGAAAATTATTAAATATTAAAGAAGAAAAAATAAAAAATCTAAGGAAACTTCCAAAAAAAGAAACATTAAAACATAAAGAAACAGTTATAAAAACTGTTGGTTTAAGATATGCTTTAAAACCATATGCAGAAGGGGGTTTAGATCTCACTAATGTTCCGGGAACTTACGTCTCTCCCCTACCAAAAGACCCAAAAAAATGGGCAGAACGTCTTTATAATGAAATAAAAAAAGAGTTTGGAGTTGATGTTGTTGTTATGGTAGCAGATACTGATGCCACATACCGAATTTTTAAATGGTATATTACCGCTCTTCCCTATGCAATTAACGGAATAATCAGCGGAATCGGAGTTCTTGGATTCTTATTAGGAAGATTGGCTGAGATCTTTAAGGTTGGAGGTTTTGCAGGATGCACACCTTTGGCAATAGTTGGAAATAAAGTATATAAAAATTACTCAATTGGCCAGCTTGTTAGGATAGCATTTATTTGCGATAGAGTCCATAAAACAGTAAAAAACATCAACGAAGTGTTAGAAAAATACAACAGTTATGTTATAACCGAAGAGATACTGGAAAAATTAGAACATACTCCGATAGTTGTTGTAAAAATAAAAGAGGAATATATTCCAAATCGTTAAGATTGGAAAATTGTTTAAAATTTTTTACTCAACAAGAGCAGATGCATAACCAACAACTGAGGAATAATCTCCCGTTATATCTCCTGACGTTGCATAAGCCAGTAGTTTAGAATTTTTAGCCCCAAGAATCTTCATAGCCCTTAGCATCGCTATAACTGGCCCATACCCACACATGGATATATTATAGTTAATAACATCCTCATATAATGCCTTTTCATCCATCTCTAAAATATCCTTTATAACTATCGCATCTTTTTTTGAAGCAACCTCTTGAGGTTCATAGTGAGTTAGATCAGAAGAAGCGATAATCACAACTCTCCTTCCCAACTCCTTAGCAACCTTTGCAACAAAGTATCCAACCTCAACAGATGTTTCATAATCCTGAAACATCATACATATGGGCACTATTTTAAATTTTGCAATATTTAATAATTCTAAATGCTTTAAAAACGGCAATTGAACCTCTATAGAGTGTTCATTCATGTGAGCGGTTTCATCTAAGTCAATAATCTCACATTTTCTCCAGAGTTCTTCAACAAACTCCTCATCACACTTTACATCCCCAAGAGGAGTTCTCCAGATTCCATTACATACACTAACCCCAGAACCTAAACCTGTGTGATTTGGGCCTAAAATCACAGCGGTGGTCTCTTCAAGGGGATCTACCCTCTTAGACAACTCATAGTAGGAGTGGGCTTGAATAGGTCCTGAGTAAACATAGCCGGCATGAGGGCATAGCAACCCAATGGGTTTTTCATACGTTCCCCTAACAGGCATTGATTTTGGACCATATTTATGAAGATAGCATTGTTCTATCATCTCTATGAGCTCATCTGGGTGGGAGGGGTAGAATAGACCTGCAACTGCTGGGTATCTTACGTTTGTCATAGCATATCCCCGATGTTAGTTGATTAAAATTTTAATTTTTTAATTTTACATTAATGGGAATTCAAAATTTTTATTGTGTTTGTTTATAGTTTGTTTTTTGTTCTTTATATACCTACTTATGTATAAATGTGGCATAAATATACACAAAACCAAAAAGTATATATATTTTTACACATATGTGTATTATTGTGAAGAAACAATAACAAAAAATGAGGTGATGCTAATGTTTGGATGGGGAAGAGGAAGAGGATTCTGGAGATACTACATGCTCGGTAGAGTTGGAGACAGATACAGATACGTGGGGCCATGTAGATGTGGTTTAGGGCCTCACGCTTTTTATGTCGATGAAAAAACCGGAAGTTTAGTTCACGCTTGGGATCTCTACAGAACTCCTTACACTGATGTTGATGAAAGAAGATACTTAGAAGAAACTGTAAAGAGTTTGGAAGAAGAAAAAAAATTATTAGAAGAGGAATTAGAAAGAATTAAAAGAAGATTAGATGAATTAAAAAGAAACAAGTAAAAACAAGAAAAATAAAAAATAAAGTATAAATACAACAATCAATAAAGATAACATTAATACGTTAACTTCAATTATTTTTTAATTTTTAACTTTTAATTATATGCTCAAATATTCTCAATTATAAATATATTGTCTATTAACATATATCGGGGGATACTATGGAGATGAAGAAGTTTTTATGCTCAAAATGTCAGAAGGTTATAGAAGTTCCATATGGAGTTCCAAAGCCAGAAACGTGTCCTTACTGTGGGGCCCCTGCAACATTTATCCATAGGATAGACGGCGGAGGGAGAGGCCTTGGTAGAGGAAGAGGAGCAAGATGTGGCCTTAGAATGATGGGAAGGGATGAATAATCTCTCATTTTATTTTTCCCATTTAGATTTATATATTCAAATATATATTATATAGAATTATCTGTTTTCAGTTTCAATTTCGATATAACAAATATAATAAATTCTCTCATCCAAAAAAAACAAAAAATAAAGAATAATAAAAATAACTAAAAAAATAG